>Ga0308164_10000573_pt1 | contig 57085 bp, 43 predicted proteins | sample PhyTR2_FD_201031 | JGI IMG/M metagenome (GOLD analysis project Ga0308164, IMG submission 201031) | Phyllosphere microbial communities from UC Gill Tract Community Farm, Albany, California, United States - DLSLT.R2 | ecosystem: Host-associated > Plants > Phyllosphere > Unclassified | place: USA... | reverse complement strand
AACTGTACGTTGATCCAGCGTCGGCCTTGTTGCAGACTTACCGCCATTTCCCAGTTCGCAGTCTTGCTGGCAGTCTTTTCCTTCCTCAGGATTTTCGATGTTTAAGCTACTGAACGTTCGTACCGCCTTCTGGATCTCCGCCGTGCTGATGGCGGCCGGCTGCTCATCGTCGCCTAAGCAGGCGGTGTATGACCATGAACACTTCGACGACGCCGGGACCTTCTCCCGAAGCTACCCTGCGACCGACATGGCCTACTGCGAGGCAGGGCGACGTGCCTTGCTGAGTCAGGGCTATATCATCACCAGCAGCGACCCGAAGATGATTGCCGGCCGCAAGAGCTTTCAACAGACCGGCGATACGCATATCGAAATCAGCTTCAATCTGGTGTGTGCCGCCGATGCTAAAGATGGCAATTCCACCATGTTTGCCAACGCCCTGCAGGACCGTTACGCGCTGAAGAAGACCAACAACTCGGCCAGCCTTGGTGTAGGCGTGCTGGGCTCCGTCTCGATGCCGATAGGCTCGACTGACGACTCGATGGTCAAGGTCGCCAGCGAGACCGTCTCGTCAGCGAAGTTCTACGAGCGCTTTTTCGGTCTGGTGGAAAACTTCCTGCCGCCCGAAGTGAAAAAGGCTGCGCATATTGTCGAGAAGCCCAAGGCCGACCTCGGTGTGCCTGACACGGCTCCCGCAGCCCCGGCGGCTCCCGCCAAGGCTGCCGAGCCTGCGAAGCTGGCGCCTGCGTCGTCAGAAAACACGCCGAAGGCCGAGCACGCTGCCGAACCGGTCACGCCTGCTGCAAGCGAACCTGTGCCTGCGCCGTCCGAACCTGCTTCATTCAAGGCAGAAACGGTCGAAACACCGGCCGCAGAACCTGCAGAAAGCACCGCTCCCACGCCAGTCGAGCCCACCCCAGCGCAGTAAGGTGTGTCGCGGAGCGTCGGTAACTGCGTTCCCGCGCTGGAGCGTGAGGAACAATAGTCGTCAGTCAGATCACCATCGTGCCCATGCTCCGCGTGGGTATGCCGGTCTGGACGCTCTGCGTCCTCTTGTGACGCGGAGCGTGAGGAACGAGAGATATCCACGGCCTCAGCCCAGAAACAGTCTGTACGCCGGGTTCTCGCTTTCGTCCCAATACCGGTAACCAATCTCATCCAGCGCAGCGCCGACCAGATGCCGCTCATCCTCCGGCACGACCAGCCCGGCGACCACCCGGCCATCGGCTGCGCCGTGGTTGCGGTAGTGGAACATCGAGATGGTCCAGCGACCGCCCAGGCGGTTGAGGAAGTTGAACAGCGCGCCCGGTCGTTCCGGGAACTCGAAGCGCAGCACCACTTCATCATTGACCCGCTCAGCATGCCCGCCAACCATGTGGCGAATGTGCAGTTTGGCCAGTTCGTTGTCGGTCAGGTCCAGCACCGGGAAGCCTTGCCCGGTCAGGCTGGCGATCAGGGCAGTGCGTGGGTCATTCTCCGGATGAGTCTGCACGCCGACGAAGATGTGCGCCTCGCGGTCGGTGTGGTAGCGGTAGTTGAACTCGGTGATCTGCCGCTTGCCGATGGCCTCGCAGAATGCCTTGAAGCTGCCCGGTTGCTCGGGGATGGTCACGGCAATGATCGCCTCGCGACCTTCGCCCAGCTCTGCACGTTCGGCCACGTGGCGCAAACGGTCGAAGTTGACGTTGGCCCCTGAATCGATCGCCACCAGCGTCTGGCCGCTGACGCCGCGTTGCTCGACATATTTCTTGATCCCGGCCACGCCCAGCGCGCCGGAGGGCTCGGTGATCGAGCGGGTGTCGTCGTAGATGTCCTTGATCGCCGCGCAGATTTCGTCGGTGCTGACGGTGATCACTTCATCGACATAATGCCGGCACACTTCGAAGGTGTGATGGCCGATCTGCGCGACCGCCACGCCATCGGCAAACAGCCCGACCTGGCTCAGCACCACGCGTTCACCTGCGGCCATCGCCGCCTGCAGGCAGTTGGAGTCGTCCGGCTCGACACCAATGATCTTGATCTCCGGGCGCAGGTATTTCACATAGGCCGCGATACCGGCAATCAGACCGCCACCCCCGACCGGGACGAAGATCGCATCCAGCTGGCCCGGCTGCTGACGAAGGATCTCCATCGCCACGGTACCTTGCCCGGCGATGGTGTCAGGGTCGTCATATGGATGGATGTAAACGAAGCCCTGTTCGTCGACCAGTTTCAGCGAGTAAGCCAGCGCTTCCGGGAAGGAATCGCCGTGCAGCACCACGGTGGCACCCCGCGAGCGCACGCCCTCGACCTTGATCTCCGGCGTGGTGCGCGGCATGACGATGGTCGCCTTGATCCCCAGCTCACGTGCCGCCAGCGCCAGGCCCTGAGCATGATTACCCGCCGATGCCGTCACCACGCCCCGTGCAGTCTGCTCTGCGGGCAATTGCGCGAGCTTGTTGTACGCGCCACGAATCTTGAACGAAAACACCGGCTGCAGATCTTCGCGCTTGAGCAGCACCTGATTGCCCAGCCGTTCGGACAGCTGGCGAGCGCCTTGCAGCGGCGTTTCGATGGCAACGTCGTAAACGCGCGAGGTGAGGATTTTGCGCGCGTAATAGTTGAGCAGAGCGTGCGGGTCCTGGCTCATCGCATCGCCTCTTCGTACGTCGTGCCTGGATACCTGGCGAACGCGCGCGGCAGATCGATAATCAGGTCCAGAGCGGCGAGAAGGGCGATAGAGCGAGGGATGGCGATCATGTCTGACTCCTGATTCGGCAATTGTTGCCCGGGAGACAGAAGAAACCCGCCTCCAGGGCGGGTTTTTTGCAAACGTCGGCTAACCCGCCATGACTGGAATGACGGTAATAATAATCTGGCCGAAGTTGTGCTTGATGAGGTTCATGAGCACGAGGTTAGGTCGACACTGGTATGCAAGTCAATAGCGCCCGTCCGCTACAGGGGTGAAGGGGATACTGAATCAGCCACGGTCTTTTTCGTCTGTTTGACAGGAATCAACATTTTTATTTCACATTGGCACTTTAATGTTGATCTTGCGGTCAGTTATTTCAGCTTTGATTATCACCCCACTCACTCAGCCAAGAGGGCGAAGAAATGGACGAATACCAGGAAGAACTACTTGAATACCGTGCATCGGAACTGGACCCGGTAGAGCCTGCCGACGACGCTACCGAACTGTGAACGGCTTCAAGCGCTTTGACGCTGGCTGCGGCGGAACTCTCCCGGAGTCTGACCGTTCCAGCGTTTGAAGGCGCGTTGAAAGGCTTCGGCAGAAGCGAACCCCAGCAGGTAGGCGATCTCCCCGAACGCCAGTTCAGTGTCGCGAATATAAGTCATCGCCAGGTCGCGCCGCGTGTCATTGAGCACTGCGCGAAAGCAGGTGCCTTCCTCGGCCAGCTTGCGGCGTAACGTCCAGGTCGGCAGTTTGAGCCTTGCCGCCACTTCCTCCAGATCCGGTTCACTTCCGCCGTTCAATAACGGCCCCAGCAATTGAATGATGCGTTCACGCAGGCTGCGGGTGCGGGTCTGTTGCTCCAGTTCACCTTCGCACAACTGCAACAGGTGCCGCCAGGTACTTGGGCAATGGTCCGGGTTGCGCAATGCCAGGCTGGTCTGGTCCAGACGCAGTTGATTGGTCGCCGCGCCAAACACCACCGGGTTATCACTTAGCACGGCGTATTGCGCGGCATAGTCAGGTGCTTCGAATTCGATCTCGACGCGTTGTGCGCGCAGCTCTGTACCTGCCAGCGTCGAAAGCTGAGCCAGCCAGCCAGCTAAAATCGAGTCCACCACAAACCTGTTGTAAGCGTTATAGGGGCTGATTGAATAGAAGCGCATCCAGGCGCCGGCCGCGTCCTCGTGGAAGCTCGACTGACCGCGATAATTGGAGCCATACAAGGGTTCGAAGCGGATCAGGGTACGTGCCGCCTCGCGCACGTTGGGTGCCTGGGCCGCGGTGATACCGGCCAGACCTGCCTGCGCGAAACGACTGAGCTGGCCCATGCGCAAACCCAGCCCTGGCTGGCCGGTCAGCTGGATGGCAGCATGCCCCAAGCGCATGTAGCGCGGGATCGACAGCCGCGCTCGCGCCTGGCTCAGGCGAATCGGGTCAAGACCGTACTGCTCCAGCAGCGCGTCAGGGTTCCTGTCGAAGCTGTTGACCGCATCGGTCAGGCTCTGGATGAAACCCACCGACAGATCACCGAGGCGCAGCGTCAGGGTCGGCATCGTCAAAGCCAGAGGTTGATCAGGCGCGCACCGCCAGCGGCAGCATTTTCCTGCTGCGGCTCGGCGATCGTTTGTCCTGCGTGGCTGGCAAAACTTTGTCCGGCCACACCCTGATTCCAGAACTGCCCGCGCATGAACACACTGATCCCTGCCTGCGCAGTGCTTTGCGGAGCACGTCCGGTCAACGTCAGGTGATGCCAGGCTTCGCCCTCGCTAGGCGTGTCGGTCGGTACGTCGATGTCTGAATGCCGGGGCTTGCGCCACGCTTCGGACCAGGCGGCCTTGCCGATCACAAAGGCCGGCACCGCGATCAGTTGCGCACCTTTCTGGTTCAGGCGTGCGTAATTCTCCGGGTACCAACTGTCGCTGCCAATCAGCACACCCAGACGCCCGGCCGGGGTGTCGATCACATTCAACGGCGCCTCGCTTGCCGTGCGCACATAACGCTTCTGATAGCGCTCTGGGTACAACTGACGTTGCGGCTGACCCAGCGGCAGGCCATCGCTGCCAAATGTCAGGCTGCTGTTATACAGGGCGCCGCTGCCGACTTTCAGCTGACCGCCTTCAACGCTGGGATCGGGCAGCACAATCGAGCCTGCCACCAGTGTGACGCCGAACTCTCTGGCCAGGCCGCCAAACAGTGTCTGATAGTCCCGCGCCATCGATCGTGCCTTGATCCGCAGGTGGGCATCATCCAGACGGCCCCTGCCTTCAGCCTCGAGCATCGCCTTGATGAACTGCAGCGGATTGCTCCACGACAGCCACTTCATGGCTTCATCCAGCGTGGCAGCCTGATAGAGCTGATCCTTCTCGCCACTGGCGAACAGCCAGGTGCCGATATGTTCCGGCAGTACCACCACCGTGCGTGGGTTGATCAGCCCCTTGTCACGGGCCTGTTGCAGATAAGCGGCGAGCTTGCGGTGCAGTCGTTCGATGTTCTGGTAATCAGTCGGAAACAGTTCGGGCTCGATCCCCAGCAGGTTGCCGCGTTCACCGGGCTGGCCTTCATTGATGGCCAGACGAATGCGCAGATCGGACAGGTAGTGACCCGCCGGACGTTGATCGGTCCAGATTGCGTAGCTGACGAGGCTGGCAACGCTGAGCAGAACCAGGCAGATGGCGAAGAGTTTGCGCATAAAAAGGATCGAATGACGGCCATCGGGAAATTGTCGACTAGGGTAGGGCGGCGTCGGGCGCTTGCCAAGTGCCACTGCGCGTTTGGATCAATAACTTGTCACTTTCGGTCATTGAGTGTGTGGCGGGATGCGTCTTTACTGGTGCCCAATGAACCAGAGGACCCGCAGAGGTCCTTGCTATTGCGTGATTGACTCGATGGAGCTTTGCCATGACTGCTGCTCATTATCCGCACCTGCTGGCCCCGCTGGACCTGGGCTTCACGACCTTGCGCAACCGCACCCTGATGGGCTCGATGCACACCGGTCTTGAAGAGCGGCCGGGCGGTTTCGAGCGCATGGCGACCTACTTTGCCGAGCGCGCCCGTGGTGGTGTCGGGCTGATGGTCACCGGCGGCATCGCGCCCAATGAAGAGGGCGGTGTGTATGACGGCGCGGCAAAGCTCACCAACGTCGAAGAAGCGGATCGCCATCGCCTCGTGACGCGCGCGGTTCACGAGGCTGGTGGCAAGATTTGCCTGCAGATCCTCCACGCCGGTCGCTACGCCTACAGCCGCAAGCAGGTCGCGCCGAGCGCCATTCAGGCGCCGATCAACCCGTTCATGCCGCGAGAGCTGGACGAAGAAGGCATCGAAAAGCAGATCGCTGACTTCGTGAACTGTTCGGCACTGGCCCGCAGCGCCGGTTATGACGGTGTCGAAATCATGGGCTCGGAAGGCTACTTCATCAATCAGTTCCTGGCCGCGCATACCAACCACCGGACCGACCGTTGGGGCGGCAGCTATGAAAACCGCATGCGTCTGGCGGTCGAGATCGTCAGGCGCGTGCGTGAGGCAGTCGGTGCGCAGTTCATCATCATCTTTCGCCTGTCGATGCTCGACCTTGTGGAAGGCGGCAGCAGTTGGGAAGAAATCGTCGAGCTGGCCAAGGCGGTCGAACAGGCCGGTGCGACGCTGATCAACACCGGCATCGGCTGGCATGAAGCGCGCATTCCGACCATCGCCACCAAGGTGCCGCGCGCCGCGTTCAGCAAGGTCACTGCCAAACTGCGAGGCTCGGTGAGCATCCCGCTGATTACCACCAACCGGATCAACACCCCGGAAGTCGCCGAGCGCATTCTCAGCGAAGGTGATGCAGACATGGTCTCGATGGCTCGTCCGTTTCTGGCCGATCCCGAGTTCGTCAACAAGGCTGCTGCGGGCCATGCCGAACGCATCAACACCTGTATCGGCTGCAATCAGGCCTGCCTCGACCACACCTTCGGCGGCAAGCTGACCAGCTGTCTGGTCAATCCGCGTGCCTGCCACGAGACCGAACTCAATTACCTGCCCACCCTGCAGGTCAGGAAAATTGCCGTAGTGGGTGCCGGTCCTGCCGGTCTGGCCGCGGCAACCGTTGCCGCACAGCGCGGGCATGAGGTGACGCTGTTCGATTCGGCCAGCGAAATCGGCGGCCAGTTCAATATCGCCAAGCGCGTGCCGGGCAAGGAGGAGTTCGCCGAAACCCTGCGTTACTTCCGCAACAAAGTGCAGGAGACGGGTGTTCAGTTACGTCTTGGCAATCGGGTAAAGGCCGCAGACTTGCTGGGCGCAGGCTTTGACGAGGTGATTCTGGCGACCGGCATCGCGCCGCGCACGCCGGCCATCCCCGGCATCGATAACCCCATGGTGTTGAGCTATCTGGACGTCATATTGCAGCGCAAGCCGGTCGGGCGCCGCGTGGCAGTAATAGGCGCGGGTGGCATCGGTTTCGATGTGTCTGAATTTCTTGTGCATCAGGGCGTGGCGACCAGTCTGGATCGCGATGCTTTCTGGAAAGAGTGGGGCATCGACACGACCTTGCAGGCTCGCGGCGGTGTCGCCGGGGTCAAGCCCGAAGTCCACGCGCCGGCACGCCAGGTGTTTCTCTTGCAGCGCAAGAGTTCCAAGGTCGGCGACGGCCTGGGCAAGACCACCGGCTGGATTCACCGCACGGGGCTCAAGAACAAACAGGTGCAAATGCTCAATGCTGTGCAGTACCTGAAAATCGACGACGCAGGGCTGCATATTCGCATTGGCGAAGATGGCGAGGAAAAGCTGCTGGCGGTGGATAACGTGGTGATCTGTGCCGGGCAGGACCCGTTACGCGAACTGTATGACGATCTGCTCAATGCCGGGCAAAGCGTGCACCTGATCGGCGGCGCGGATGTTGCCGCAGAGCTGGACGCCAAACGGGCCATCGACCAAGGCTCACGTCTGGCCGCCACCCTGTGACAGACAACGCCTGATCAAGGGTTTCGCAACGCAGCCTGCTGACCGGCGAAGACCCGGAAACGGCTTGGCTGTAAACTGCGGCGCATGATGCTCGACGCCCTTGGCTGGCAACCCACTGCTCCCCTGGAACGCTTGAACCTGCCCTGGCTGCAAAAAGCCGGGGTCGAGGTTGCGATTCTGCGTCTGGACCTCATCGACGCCCTGATCAGCGGCAACAAATGGTTCAAACTCAGCGAGCACCTGAGCCTGGCTGTCGACGCGGGTGCGGAGGGATTGATCAGCCTCGGTGGTGCGCACTCCAATCATCTGCATGCTCTTGCCGCAGCAGGCAAGCGCTTCGGTTTCCCGACGGTCGGCCTGTTGCGCGGTCATGCGCAGCAGACGCCGACGGTGCTCGATCTGCAGGCTTTCGGCATGCAACTGCACTGGCTGGGTTACGCCGGTTATCGTGAGCGGCATGCTGCGGGCTTCTGGTCGCCCTGGCAGGCCCGCTATCCCGGTCTTTATCCGATTGCCGAAGGCGGTGGCGGGCTTGCCGGTGCGTTGGGGTGCGGTCGGCTGCGGGTAATGCTCGACGCGCAGCTCGCGCATCTGGGCTGGGACGATTACCACGGATGGTGGTTGGCTGCAGGCACCGGCACCACGCTGGCCGGCTTGCTGTTGGCAGAGGCGGGCGCCCGTCCGGTGTACGGAGCGATGGCTGTGCCCGAGGATCACGGGGTCGCGCCAAACATTATCGCGGTGCTGAATGAGGCGTCTGGCGCTCAGGCCGATGGCAATCCGTGCCTGCCCCCTGGTTGTGTTCTGCTCGATGCCAGCCGCGGCGGTTTCGCCAGAACCGACGCGGCGCTGCTCGATTTCATTGCCGACAGCGAGGCTCAGAGCGGTGTACCTCTAGAGCCGCTGTACACCGGCAAGGCGTTGCTGGCCCTGCATGATCAGGTGCTGGCCGGTCGTTTCGCGCCCGGCACGCGCCTGGTCTTCGTTCACACCGGAGGCCTCCAGGGGCGACGCGCCATGTGCCTGTAAGCCACGTGGCAGAGCCTTTGGCATGAATCCTGCGCAGTTCGATGACAAGACGTCGGCCCTGACTACGTGGATGACACTTCTGGAGAGGGGCATCCGGGTCGCTGTCTCGATAATCGATCCATTCCAGATCAAGACGCCGAGGCCCGCCATGACAACTACTACCGTAGAGCAAGTCGATCCTGCCACGCTGAAAAAAGTCATCGTTGCTGCGGCCATCGGCAACTTCGTCGAGTGGTTCGATTTTGCCGTGTATGGCTTTCTGGCGACGACGATCGCATTGCAGTTTTTCCCCTCCGGCGACAGCAGTGCAGCGTTGTTGAAAACCTTTGCCGTGTTCGCCGTGGCCTTCGCATTCAGACCGCTGGGCGGGATTTTCTTCGGCATGCTGGGTGACCGTATCGGGCGCAAGAAAACCCTGGCGATGACCATCCTGCTGATGGCCGGTGCAACCACACTGATCGGCCTGTTACCGACCTATGCCGCGATCGGTGTGATGGCGCCGGTGCTGCTGACCATCATTCGCTGTGCGCAGGGTTTCTCCGCCGGCGGGGAGTATGCCGGTGCCTGCGCCTACCTCATGGAACACGCACCACGCACGCAACGTGCCTGGTATGGCAGCTTCGTTCCGGTTTCGACGTTCTCCGCGTTCGCTGCCGCGGCAGTGGTGGCCTATGCGCTGGAGTCGTTTTTGTCGACTGAGGCCATGGGTAACTGGGGCTGGCGTCTGCCGTTTCTGATTGCTGCACCGCTTGGGCTGGTCGGGCTGTACCTGCGCTGGAAGCTCGATGAGACCCCGGCGTTTCAGGCGGTGGCTCAAGAGCACGCTGTTGCTCACTCGCCACTCAAGGACACCTTGCGCCATCATGCCGCCGCGATGTGCTGTCTGGGTGCATTCGTGTCATTAACGGCGTTGTCGTTCTACATGTTCACCACCTATTTCGCGACCTACCTGCAAGTGGCCGGTGGACTGAGCAGGGCAACGGCGCTGCTGGTCTCGTTGATCGCTCTGGCCTTCGCCGCCGCCCTCTGCCCACTGGCCGGTGCCTATTCGGACCGGGTAGGGCGCCGCGCCACCATGGCAACGGCCTGCATCCTGTTAATGGTCGTGGTGTTTCCGTCATTCCTGATGGCCAGCTCCGGCTCGTTCATCGCCTCGATCATCGGCGTCATGCTGCTTGCCGTGGGCGCAGTGCTATGCGGCGTGGTAACAGCGGCACTGCTGTCCGAAACCTTCCCCACCCGTACCCGCTACACCGCCTCGGCGATCACCTACAACATGGCCTACACCCTGTTCGGCGGCACCGCGCCGTTGATGGCAACCTGGCTGATCAGCATGACCGGCAGCAACCTGTCGCCCGCGTTCTACCTCATCGCCGTGGCAGCACTGGCAATGGCCGGCGGCATGGCCCTGCCGGAAACCTCGAAAATCTCGCTGCATGATGTACCTGTTGCAAGCGAGGAGCCGGTGGTGGGGTCAATTGCCTGAAGACTAGGGCCACAACATCGCTCACATCGCAGAACGCTGTGTGACGCGGAGCGTCACGAACTGCATTACCACGCGGAACGCTCATCTTTATACTTAAGTGCTGAAGAGCCGGGAGGACGGCGCTTTCAGGCTCCTGCCCGCAGAGCATGGGAGCAGACCGGGCGACGCTTCGCTTGTTCGCGAAGGCGTCGGTTCAGACGATGTATTTTCGGTGACTGTACCGGCGCTTTCGCGAACAAGTTCGCTCCCACGGCCTTCGGCCAGAATCAAAAACAGATGTGTGTATAACGCTGAGCGCGGAGCATCGGCACGATAGTCAGACACAGGAAAGAGCCATGCCCGGCAGAGCACTTTCCGACCCGTCAGCAAAAACGCAACAAAACGTGGCACAGTCGCCCCGAAAAATGGCACATTGGCGCGCCCCGGTACGCGTGACACATCTTGTAATCATCCGTACCGGGCGAACCGCGAACCCTTTTACGGATAAATACCATGGCGACCAGTGCTCCGCCCGCGACGGCGAAGGCCTCGACCACCCCTCAAGCCAGTCCGCTGGTGATGCGCATCATCGGCGCCGTTGCCCTCGCGCACCTGGTCAATGACCTGATTCAAGCCATCCTCCCGTCGATCTACCCCATGCTCAAGGCCAGCTACGACCTGAGCTTCACCCAGATCGGCCTGATTACCCTGACATTTCAGATCACAGCCTCGCTGCTGCAGCCCTGGGTCGGTTATTACACTGATCGCCATCCCAACCCGCTGGTACTGCCCGTCGGATCGATCTGCACGCTGATCGGCATCGTGATGATGTCGATGGTCGGCAGCTTCCCCTTGATCCTGCTGGCCGCCGCGTTGATCGGCATTGGCTCTTCGACGTTCCACCCGGAAGCCTCGCGTATCGCGCGACTGGCCTCCGGTGGTCGCTACGGGCTCGCGCAATCGACCTTTCAGGTCGGTGGCAATACAGGCACGGCGTTCGGGCCGTTGCTGGCGGCGGCGATCATCATCCCGTTCGGCCAGGGCAATGTCGCCTGGATCGGCCTGTTTGCATTGTTCTCGCTGGGGCTGCTGTACGCAATCAGCCGCTGGTATCGCGCGCACCTCAACCTGTTCAAGCTCAAGGCCGGTCAGGCCGCCACTCATGGTCTGTCCAGAAAGCGCGTGATCGCCTCGTTGGCAGTGCTGGCGTTTCTGGTGTTTTCCAAGTTCTTCTACATGACCAGCCTGACCAGCTATTTCACCTTCTACCTGATCGAGAAATTTGACCTGTCGGTTGCCAGCTCGCAATTGCATCTGTTCCTGTTTCTGGGCGCTGTGGCGGCGGGGACCTTTTTCGGCGGGCCGATCGGTGACCGCATTGGCCGCAAGGCGGTGATCTGGTTCTCGATTCTTGGTGCTGCGCCGTTCACCCTGGCGCTGCCCTATGCCGATCTGTTCTGGACCAGCGTACTCAGTGTGATCATTGGCTTTGTCCTGGCCTCGGCGTTTTCCGCCATCGTGGTCTACGCCCAGGAGCTGGTGCCTGGCAACGTGGGCATGATCGCCGGGCTGTTTTTCGGCCTGATGTTCGGCTTCGGCGGCATTGGCGCTGCCTTGCTCGGCTATCTGGCTGACAGCCACGGCATCCTGTTCGTCTACACGCTGTGCTCTTACCTGCCGCTGCTCGGCATCCTCGCGATTCTTCTGCCTCGGACCAAATAATGCTGATAGCAACGCTGATTTTCCTGTTCACCATCACGCTGGTCATCTGGCAACCCAAGGGTCTGGGCGTAGGCTGGAGCGCCGTACTCGGGGCGATCCTGGCGTTGCTGACAGGCGTCGTGCACGTCAGTGACATCGCTGTGGTGTGGGGCATCATCTGGAATGCCACGGCAACGTTCATATCGCTGATCATCATCACGCTGCTGCTTGATGAAGCCGGTTTCTTTGCCTGGGCAGCGCTGCATGTGGCGCGCTGGGGCAAGGGCAACGGACGCCGTCTGTTTGCCCTGTTCGTGCTGTTCGGCGCTCTGGTATCCGCCTTGTTCGCCAACGATGGTGCCGTGCTGATCCTCACCCCGATCGTCATTGCCATGATGCTGGCGTTGCGCTTCTCGCCTGCCTCGACACTGGCGTTCGTCATGGCGGCCGGTTTCATCGCCGATACGGCCAGCCTGCCGCTGGTGGTCTCGAATCTGGTGAACATCGTGTCGGCGGATTACTTCAAGATCGGTTTCAACCGTTACGCAGCAGTCATGGTGCCGGTGAATCTGGCCAGTGTCGCCGCCACCCTGGCCGTGCTGATGTGGTACTTCCGTCGGGATATTCCCGCCGAGTTCGAGCCCGAGCAGTTGGACAAGCCGGAAACGGTTATCCATGACCGGGCCACGTTTCTGGCCGGTTGGGCGGTACTGCTGATTCTGCTGGTGGGCTGTTTCGCCCTTGAGCCGCTGGGTATCCCGATCAGTGCGATCTCGTCGGTGTGCGCAGTGTTGCTGCTGGGCATCGCTGCCAAAGGGCATACGATCAAGACGCGCAAGGTGATGAAAGAAGCACCGTGGCACATCGTGGTCTTTTCGCTGGGCATGTACCTGGTGGTCTATGGCCTGCGTAACGCCGGGCTGACCGATTACCTGGCCAATCTGCTGGACTGGTTCGCGGGCTATGGTATCTGGGGCGCGGCGATGGGCACCGGCCTGATGACGGCGTTCCTGTCTTCGATCATGAACAACATGCCCACGGTACTCATCGGGCTGCTGTCCATCGACGCAAGTCATGCCAGCGGCGCCATCCAGGAAGCGATGATCTACGCCAACGTGATCGGCAGCGACCTCGGCCCGAAAATCACTCCAATCGGCAGCCTGGCCACGCTGCTTTGGCTGCACGTGCTGCAGCGCAAGGGCATCACTATCAGTTGGGGCTACTACTTCAAGGTCGGTATCGTGCTGACCGTGCCTGTACTGCTGGTCACACTGGCTGCGCTGGCATTGCGATTGAGTTGAGCGGATGACTGGTGTCGGCCCAGGCTGTGTAAAAACTACTGCGCTTGGCAATACTGCGTTAAAAACAGGCGAAAAATGCTCATTTAGAACACCTAGAGTCGGCCGCGACCCCGGCCGTTTTCGCCTGTTTTTGCCTTGTCTTGCCTTCGCTCGTGACGTTTTTACACACCCTGGGCCAGATTCGGCCACATGTCCGACACCAGAAACAGCCGCTCGGCTTCCTCCCAGTGACCCTCGGCATTCTCCCTGAGGCGCACCAATAGCTGCGCCGGGGCCAGCGGGTCGAGTTCACTCAGCCATTCGTGCAACTGCTGATCGCTCCAGGCCTGATTGTAGAGTGCCGGCGCCAGCCAGGCATGGCGCGGCAGGGGCTGCCAGCGTCCCGGGTGGCTTTGCGCCTGAAACGACTTCCAGTCACGCTGATGCAGCCAGCGACCCTTAAGGTGCTGCGGATGAACGCCGGCGGGCGATTGGCATGAGCCTGGCCACGGATACAGCAGGTAGCCGCCCAGCCACAACCGCGCACTGAACGCCTCGACCCCCAGCGCTGCCAGCGTCGCACGGCTTTCCGGACGTGCCGACATCGGCAACTGATGCTGGCTCAGATGAGTCAGCTTGCGGTCCAGCCGATCCTGGCAGCCCGGCCCCAGCCAGTGCGCTGGATCGCGGCCATCGCCGTCCTGCGGCCCCAGGTAGAGCTTGATCGCCAGTTCGACGTGGTGCACGCCGTCACCATCACGGAGCAGCATATCCAGCTCGCCCAGGGTCTGGTTGCCAAGCCTGATCGGCAGGTTGGCGGCGATTATTTCCACCCCTGGGGCATGCTGCACGGCGAATTGCCAGAGCCGTTCGTAATAGCGGCCCAGTCTTCGTGTGCTGGCCTGCGCGAGCCAGTCTTCGAGCGGGCGGCTGTCGCGGTCCAGTTGCTGGAGAAAATCCGTCAGTTGCTGCGGGGCTTTTACCCAGTCGCTGCCCGCCAGTGGATGGCGCTGCGGCCAAGGCGCGATTTCAAGCATGGGGGGCGCGAGGATCACCCAGGCAAGGTCGCGCACTTCGCAATACCGCAATTGGCGGGGGAGATTGATCAGGCCGGGGAATAGAGTCATGCGCCGAGGATAGCGTGAGTCGCCGCCGACAGACAGCATGTTTGGCAAGCGGCATATTCGCGCTGGTGTTTCTGCTTCAAAGACAACGTATGACGTATGACGTGCGACAGGATGTTCATCGAGTAACGAAAGGTTATCGAAAACTATCAGTGGCCTTCTCTTTGTGCAAACGGTCATTCATATCCAGTATATTGTTTGCGTCAAACAATTCAGGCACTGCTCAATTATGTTCATTGGCCGGTCTGTCTCAATTGTGGTCACCTTGTGGTGAACGTCATTCAATCAGTCGGTCGACGCTTGGGCTGCTTAATTATAGGTGGTCTTCAGGCGGCGGATATTTGACTCGGCAAGTCGGATGCCTGGAGTTTTCTATGAACGGTGACATGCAGACCCGTATAAAACAACTGCTCTCACCCGCCATTGCGCGCGTGCAATGTATTGCCATCGTTTGTTGGCTGGTTGTTCTTTCGGTCACGCCGTATCTGCAATTCGGTCTGCCGGAAATACTGCTGACCCTTGGCCTGCTGGGGGCGTGCGCCTGGCAATATCGCGCAGTCGACTTCCGGGTCTGGCGCTGTGTGGGCATGGCATTCGTGATCATTGTGGCACTGTGCTTTTCAAGGGCTGGGCATTTGCGCACCGGCACGGACATCAACTGGTCACTCTCGGTCGCCGTGATGATTATCCTGTGTTCGACATTGTTAGTGGTGTATACCCGGGATTATCTGGTGGTGGCGATACTCGCCTGGTGTATTCTCTCTCCCGCTCAGGGGGTCGATACCGACAGTGTCGCGGCTGTGTTCATGACGCTGTTCTTTATCACGTCCGTCAGTCTGGGCAGTGTGATGAATCATACTTACACGCGCACACTTCGTACGGTATTGAGTCTGGAACATCAGTTTCGCGAACTGTCGCTGACCGATGACCTGACCGCTATATTGAATCGCCGGGCATTGATGCAGGCACTGGATAATCATGTGCTGAATAACTCGGCCGGTTATTTTCTGATGCTCGACATTGATGACTTCAAAACGATCAATGATCAATTCGGTCACGACGCCGGTGATCAGGCACTTCGTGTTATGGCAGGCTGCCTGCAAAAGACCGTAGGCAGTCTCGCCTTCGGACGCATGGGCGGAGAGGAGTTCGGCGTGATCCTGCCAATGTGCAGCGAAGATGATGCTCGGGATTATGTGTTGAACCTGCTGGAGTGCATCAGAAAAGCCCTCGCTGTCAGCCCGCTGACCTGCAGTGCCGGGCTGGCAGACATCCCTGCGGCAGCGGACAGCTCGGAAGTGCTCAAGACTGCCGACATCAATTTGTATCAGGCCAAGCGGGGCGGCAAGGACCGGGCATTCTGGCGAGGTGCGCAGATAGGCGGCCATCAGGCGGGCGGCATCAGTGTGGAATGCGATAAAACCCGCGTCCTGACACGGTAGGCGGGCATCGGACTTTATCGCGCTGCCCGTACCTTGTTGCAAGGTCCGCGAAACCCTTTTTAAACCCCGGTTTGCTGCGATCAGGCCCTTTCGCCCATAATCACGTTTTTAAAGTCGTCTCGAACCCGCAGCAGGAGCCTCATGGAGCAATTTCGCAATATCGGCATCATCGGTCGCCTGGGCAGTGTTCAGGTGCTCGAGACCGTTCGCCGACTCAAGAGATTCCTGCTGGACCGCCACCTGCACGTCATTCTCGAAGAGACAATCGCCGAGGTCCTGCCCGGTCATGGCCTGCAGACCTCATCGCGCAAGATGCTCGGCGAGGTCTGCGACATGGTCATTGTGGTCGGCGGCGACGGCAGCCTGCTGGGCGCAGCGCGGGCGCTGGCCCGGCATAACGTTCCGGTGCTGGGCATCAACCGTGGCAGCCTGGGCTTTCTGACCGACATCCGTCCCGACGAGCTGGAGGTCAAATGTGCCGAAGTGCTCGACGGGCATTACCTGGTTGAAAACCGCTTCCTGCTCCAGGCCGAAGTGCGTCGCCACGGCGAGGCCATCGGTCAGGGCGATGCGCTCAACGACGTGGTGCTGCACCCCGGCAAGTCCACGCGCATGATCGAATTCGAGATCTACATCGACGGTCAGTTCGTGTGCAGTCAGAAGGCCGACGGCCTGATCGTCGCCACGCCGACCGGATCGACGGCCTACGCGCTGTCTGCAGGCGGGCCGATCATGCACCCCAAGCTCGACGCCATCGTCATCGTGCCGATGTACCCGCATACCCTGTCCGGGCGGCCCATCGTGGTCGACGGCAACAGCGAGCTGAAAATCGTGGTGTCCAAGGACATGACCATTTACCCGCAAGTGTCGTGCGACGGTCAGAATCACTTCACCTGTGCACCGGGTGACACCATTACGGTCAGCAAGAAACCGCAGAAACTGCGTCTGATCCATCCGTTGGATCACAATTATTACGAGGTCTGCCGCACCAAGCTCGGCTGGGGCAGCAAGCTCGGCGGCGGGGGCGATTAATGCTCGATCCGGCGCGTGGCTATGATCTGATCGGTGACGTGCACGGGTGTGCCCATACCCTCGAGCACTTGCTGGAGCTTCTCGGTTACCGTCTGCAGGCTGGCGTGTGGCGTCATCCCGAGCGTATCGTTATTTTCCTCGGCGACATCATCGACCGCGGCCCGCGTATTCGCGAATCGCTGCACATCGTGCGCGACATGGTTCAGGCTGGTCAGGCGTTGTGCATCATGGGCAACCATGAGTTCAACGCGCTGGGCTGGGTGACACCGGCCCTGTCCGAAAGCGGTCACCAGTTCGTGCGCGAGCACACCCCGCGTCATGCGCGGCTGATCGGCGAAACCCTGGCACAGTTCGAGCCGTATCCGGATGAGTGGAGCGAGTTCGTCAACTGGTTCTACGAGCTACCGCTGTACCTTGATGCCGGCCGCTTCAGGGTCGTGCATGCCTGCTGGGATGCGACGCTGATCGATCCGCTGCGTGGCCTGCATGGCACTGGGTGTATCGACCAGCATTTCGTCCAGGCGTCGGCAGTGCCCGGCAGCTTCGCCAGTAATGTCTTCAACCGTCTGCTGCGTGGCACCGACATGCGCCTGCCGCATGGCCTGACCCTGACTGGCGGTGATGGACTGACCCGCGAATTCTTCCGCACCAAGTTCTGGGAGGATGATCCGCAGACCTATGGCGACGTGGTCTTTCAGCCGGACGCCTTGCCCGAAGGGGTCGCCAAGACGCCATTGTCCACGTCGGAAAAGAACGCGTTGCTGCGGTATGGCATCAATGAGCCGCTGCTGTTTGTCGGTCATTACTGGCGCAGCGGCATCCCTGCGCCTATCCGGCCTAACCTGGCCTGTCTGGATTACAGCGCCGTGCTCTACGGCAAACTGGTCGCCTATCGGCTGGACCAGGAAACACAAATCGATCCGGACAAATTCGTCTGGGTCGACGTGCAGCGTCCCGAGGTTTGAGAATGAGTCCTGTAGCTGTCCTGCGTTTGCCGCTGACCACCGACCTGAGCGGTTTTGTCAGGCTGTTGCTGCGCTTGCAGATCCCTCACCGGGTCAGTGAAGAGGCTGGCGAGCAAGTCCTGTGGGTGCCGGACGCGCCGCGACTGGTCGAAGAAGTACGCGAGTTGTACACGCGCTTCCCCGAAGGTGACGAGCACGTGCAACTGACGCAAGACACCGGAAGCGCCACCTACAAGCCGCCCGGCCTGATCGAGCAGTTACGCAGCAGTCCGGTGACGGCGCTGGTGTTGCTGGTCACGTTGATGGTCGCCGGCCTGACGCTGCTGGGCGATAACCTCGAAGCCGTCCGCTGGCTGACCTTTCAGGATTTCCGCATCAATGGCGAGTACGCAACGTTTCTGCCGTTGTCCGAAAGCCTCGCGTCCGGACAGTGGTGGCGGATCATCTCGCCCATGCTGATCCACTTCGGCATCCTGCACCTGGCCATGAACGGTATGTGGTTCTGGGAGCTGGGGCGGCGGATTGAAATTCGTCAGGGTAGCCTGTCGCTGCTGTTGCTGACCTTGCTGTTCTCGTCGGTTTCAAATTACGTGCAATACCTGTTCAGCGGCCCAAGCCTGTTTGGCGGACTGTCAGGCGTGTTGTATGGCTTGCTCGGGCATTGCTGGATTTTCCAGATGTTGGCGCCCAACCCGGTCTATCGCCTGCCGCGCGGCGTGTTGATCATGATGCTGGTCTGGCTGGCGCTGTGCCTGTCCGGGCTGGTGAGCATGCTCGGTTTCGGCGAAATCGCCAACGGTGCGCATGTCGGCGGGCTGATCATCGGTTGTGTCACAGGGCTGCTGGGTGGTGCGATTGCGCGCCGCAAGGCCTAGAATTACCCGCTATTTTCTGGAGTGCGCCATGTCGTCTTTTATAGAAATGATCGAAAACATCACCCCGGATATCTACGAGAGCCTGAAACTGGCTGTGGAAATCGGCAAATGGTCCGACGGTCGCAAGCTCACTCAGGAGCAGCGTGAGCTGTCGCTGCAGGCGCTGATCGCCTGGGAAGTGCAGAACCTGCCGGAAGACCAGCGTACTGGCTACATGGGGCCGCAGGAATGCGCCTCTAAATCGGCCCCAGTGCCCAATATCCTGTTCAAATCGGATGCTATTCATTGATCGAAATTGGTCGCGGAGCAGTCAACAAAATGTCGGCGCGTCAGGATGACACGTCGTGTGTGCAATACGCTTTTCGCCTCGGTGAGACCGAGATCGCGGTCAACCCGCTGATCGGCAAGACGCTGCGTCTTGAGTTTCTCGGCGCCATTCATTGCAGTCATTGCGGGCGCAAGACCAAGTCCAGCTACAGCCAGGGTTACTGCTACCCGTGCATGCTCAAGCTGGCGCAGTGCGACCTGTGCATCATGAGCCCGGAGAAATGCCATCACGATCAGGGTACCTGCCGTGATCCGGCGTGGGGCGAGCAGTTCTGCATGACCGATCACATCGTTTACCTGGCCAATTCGTCAGGCGTGAAGGTCGGTATTACCCGCTCAACGCAATTGCCGACCCGCTGGCTTGACCAGGGCGCAAGCCAGGCCCTGCCGATCCTGCGCGTGGCAACCCGTCAGCAGTCCGGCTTCGTCGAAGACCTGCTGCGCAGCCAGGTGGCCGATCGTACCAACTGGCGTGCCTTGCTCAAGGGTGACGCTCAGCCTGTCGACCTCAAGGCCATTCGCCAGGCGCTGTTCGACAGTTGCGGCGCAGGGCTGCAGGGATTGCAAGAACGATTCGGGCTGCAGGCCATCCAATTGCTACATGACGCCGAGCCTGTCGAGTTTCGTTACCCGGTCGAGGCGTATCCGACCAAGATTGTCAGCTTCAATCTGGACAAGAACCCGATTGCCGAAGGCACGCTGCTGGGGATCAAGGGCCAATACCTGATTTTCGACACGGGCGTGATCAATATCCGCAAGTACACGGCCTATCAGCTGGCCGTGCATCAGTAGAAGGATTCCAGCATGCGCACCGAACAACCGAAAATGATCTACCTGAAGGATTACCAGGCTCCCGAGTACCTCATTGATGAGACGAACCTGACCTTCGAACTGTTCGACGACCACTCGCTGGTCCACGCGCAGTTGGTCATGCGCCGCAACCCTGAGCGTGGCGCAGGCCTGCCAGCGCTGGTGCTCGACGGCCAGAATCTGGAACTGGTCTCGGTCAAGCTGAGCGATGTCGAGCTGAGCGCTGCGGATTATCAACTGACCGACGACCACCTGACCCTGCACCCACAGGCTGACACCTTTACGGTCGACAGCACCGTGCGCATCCATCCGGAATCCAACACCGCGCTGGAAGGGCTGTACAAATCCAGTGGCATGTTCTGCACCCAGTGCGAGGCCGAAGGCTTCCGCAAGATCACCTATTACCTTGACCGTCCTGACGTGATGAGCAAGTTCACCACCACCGTCAGCGCTGACAAGCAGGGTTTCCCGATCCTGCTGTCCAACGGCAACCCGGTGGCTAGCGGCGAAGAAGAGGGTGGCCGGCACTGGGCGACCTGGGAAGACCCGTTCATGAAGCCGGCTTACCTGTTTGCACTGGTGGCCGGTGATCTGTGGTGTATCGAAGACACGTTCACCACCATGAATGAGCGGAACGTGACCCTGCGTATCTACGTCGAACCGGAAAACGTCGACAAGTGCCAGCACGCCATGACCAGTCTGAAAAAGTCCATGCGCTGGGACGAAGAGACCTACGGTCGCGAGTACGACCTGGACATCTTCATGATTGTCGCGGTCAACGACTTCAACATGGGCGCGATGGAAAACAAGGGCCTCAATATCTTCAACTCCAGTGCCGTGCTGGCGCGTGCCGAGACGGCGACCGACGCGGCACACCAGCGTGTCGAAGCGATCGTCGCCCACGAATACTTCCACAACTGGTCGGGCAACCGCGTGACCTGCCGTGACTGGTTCCAGCTGTCGCTCAAGGAAGGCTTCACGGTGTACCGCGACGCCGGTTTCTCGGCCGACATGAACTCGGCCACGGTCAAGCGTATTCAGGACGTTGCCTACCTGCGTACCCACCAGTTCGCCGAAGACGCAGGCCCGATGGCGCACGCCGTGCGCCCGGACAGCTTCATCGAAATCTCCAACTTCTACACTCTGACCGTGTACGAAAAAGGCTCGGAAGTGGTCGGCATGCTTCACACCCTGCTGGGCGCTGAAGGCTTCCGCCAGGGCAGCGATCTGTATTTCGCGCGCCACGACGGCCAGGCCGTGACCTGCGACGACTTCATCAAGGCCATGGAAGACGCCAATGGCGTCGATCTGACCCAGTTCAAGCGCTGGTACAGCCAGGCGGGCACGCCGCGTCTGGCGGTCAGCGAGTCGTACGACGCTGCGGCCAAGACTTACAGTCTGACCTTCCGCCAGAGCTGCCCGACCACACCGGGCCAGCCTGGCGACCAGAAGCAACCCTTCGTGATCCCCGTCGAACTGGGGCTGCTGGATAGCAAGGGTAGCGAGATTGCCCTGCGTCTGGCGAACGAAACGGCGGCGACCGGCACCACGCGGGTATTGTCGGTTATCGACGCCGAGCAGACCTTCACCTTCGTCGATGTCGGCGAAAAGCCGCTGCCTTCGCTGCTGCGCGGCTTCTCTGCGCCGGTCAAGCTGAGCTTCCCGTATGACCGCGATCAGTTGATGTTCCTGATGCAGCACGACAGCGATGGTTTCAATCGCTGGGATGCCGGTCAGCAGTTGTCGGTTCAGGTATTGCAGGAACTGATCGGCCAGCATCAGCAAGGTCAGCCATTGGTCATGGACCAGCGTCTGATCACTGCACTGGGCAGCGTGCTGGCGGACGATGGTCTTGATCAGGCGATGGTCGCGGAAATGCTTTCGTTGCCGGGCGAAGCTTATCTGGCCGAAATCAGCGAAGTGGCCGATGTCGATGCCATTCACGCCGCTCGCGATTTTGCCCGTCAGCAGTTGGCAGAGGGGTTGTTCGATGGGCTGCTGGCGCGCTATCAGGCCAACCGTGAAGTGTCGAAGGTCACGCCTTATGTTGCCGAAGCCGCTCACTTTGCCCGTCGCGCGCTGCAGAACATCGCGTTGTCGTACCTGATGCTCAGCGGCAAGCCGGAGGTACTGGCGGCCACTATCGACCAGTTCGACACCAGCGACAACATGACCGAGCGCCTTGCTGCGCTGGCCGTGCTGGTGAATTCGCCGTTCACTGCCGAGCGTGACAAGGCGCTCGCCGTGTTTGCCGAGAACTTCAAGAGCAATGCACTGGTCATGGATCAGTGGTTCAGCGTCCAGGCCGCGAGCACTCTGCCGGGCGGCCTGCAGCGTGTGCAGGAATTGATGAAACACCCGGCCTTCAGCATCAGGAACCCGAACAAGGTGCGTGCTTTGATCGGTGCCTTCGCCGGGCAGAACCTGGTCAACTTCCACGCGGCCGATGGCTCCGGCTATCGCTTCCTGGCGGACCTGGTCATCGAGCTGAACGCGCTGAATCCGCAGATCGCTTCTCGTCAATTGGCACCACTGACCCGCTGGCGCAAATACGACAGCGCCCGTCAGGCGTTGATGAAAGCCGAGCTGGAACGCATCCTCGCCTCCGGCAAACTGTCGGCGGATGTGTATGAAGTGGTGAGCAAAAGCCTGGCTGAATAAGGGTTGATGCCATGCTGAGTGCGTGATGGGTGCTCAGAAGGAAGGCGCTATCTGCTGACGTGGATAGCGCCTTTTTTGATTCGCGTGCCAATGCTCGAAGCGTTCATCGCAATACGACCATCTCGTGGGAGCGAGCTTGCTCGCGAAGGTGCCGGTACAGTCCACGAAAAAAGGCGTTGCAACCATCGCCTTCGCGAGCAAGCTCGCTCCCACAGAGACTGGTGTTTATCCAGTTATCAAGGTTTCAGCCTTGCGGTTTTCAGAGTTCATCTCGTTTTGTTTAGCGACGATAGAAATTCGATCCTTAAAATCTCACATGTGATACATATCTATCTTCAGAAACATCTGCTACGTTGCTCACCGTGATCCACGGCCAGCAACAGAGGGAAGCGCCAATGCCTCGTAAAACCCAGGGCGATAACGCAGCGGTCCCGGCCAAGGTTTCCAAGAGTTCCACCGATTACATGCGTGAAATGCGCCTACGGCTCAAGGAGGCGGGGCTGGTGAAGCGCGAATTCTGGATCCGGCCCGAAAATGTCGATGCCCTGCGGGGTATCGAAAAAGCCTTAAGACAGCCCTTTTTGGGCGACAGAATAAAACTGGAGGACTTCATGACCGAGAATACCCACTGGACCATCAGCTCTCTGCAGAAGGCACTCAGCGAACTGGAGCTGGTGACGAACGGCAAAATCGAGCTCGACGTGACCGAGGGCGATGCCTCGGGGATCAGGCTGACCATGGCTGACTACGGCGACCTGCCGATCTACATCGCCGTGGAAGGCGAGCAGATTCTCGCCGACGCGACTTTGATCGAAGTGAACAAGATCAAGAACGTGCAGGCCTTCAACGACGTTGTGCTGCGCAGTCGCGACCTGTTTCCACTGTCCTCGATCGGCATCGAAAAGCTGGGCGGCGATCAGGAAGTCTACTGCCTGTTCGGCGCACTGAGCGCTGCCTCGTCGCTCACCGTAATCGTGCAGGAAATCCTCACCCTCGCGGACAACGTGATCCGTGCGGCCGATGCTTTTGAAGATCATTTCATCTACTGAACAGCGCTGTCAGGCGGAGAACATTCATGACTACAAGTATCTGGAAAAAACTGGTGACCGCTGTTCGTGGCGGCGCTTCCGAAGTGGGCGAGTCGATTGCCGACGCCAATGCCATCCGCATTCTGGACCAGGAAATCCGTGACGCCGAGAACGCGCTGGTCAAGGCCCGCGACGGACTGATCACTATCAAGGCCAAGCACAAACTCTCGGCACAGCGTCTTGAAGAGCACGCCACCAGCATTGCCAACTGGGAAGGTCGCGCCATGCAGGCCCTGAACAAGGGCGAAGAAGCGCTGGCCGTAGAATGCGCGAACAAGATCGCCGAAATCGAAGCACTGCGTGATCAGGAGCAGGAACTGGCCGATCAGTTCAGCAAGCAGGTCAACTTGTTGCAGGATCAGGTGATCAAGGCCGAGTCGCGAATCAAGAGCCTCAAGCAACAGGTCGAGATGGCCAAGGCCCGTGAAACCGTGCAAAAGGCCCGCGTGGCAACGGCAACTGCAACCGGTGGTGCCAGCGGCGCCGTGGAAACCGCAGTCGGCTCGCTGGCACGCCTCAAACAGCGCCAGGATGAACAGGACGCCAAGCTTGAAGCCGCTGAAGAACTGGCCAGCCAGTCCAGCGGCAGCGATCTGGAGCGTCGTCTGCAGGATGCCGGAATCGGTGCCAAAAGCGGCGGTGCGCAGGATGTATTGGCGCGCCTGAAAGCCAAAAGTCAGACGCCGGCTCAGTAAGCGCTGCAACAAGGCAGGCGAGGGTGGTGCATGGCGTTTTCCCGACGACTCAAGGTCATCCTCGTCCTGTCGGCCGTGTTGATTGCGGTACAGGCAATCAACTCGGTCACCGGCAACAGTCTGCTCCATTTCGGTATCATGCCGCGCAGCCTCATCGGGTTGCGCGGCATTGTGTTTGCCCCTTTTCTGCACGGGTCGATTCAGCACTTGCTCAGCAATCTGTTGCCGTTCATTGTGCTGAGCTGGCTGGTGGCGACCGAGGGAGTCAGGCGTTATGCATGGGTCGCCGGGCTGATCTGCCTGCTGGGCGGGCTGCTGGTCTGGAGCTTCGGTCGCAGCAATATCCATGTCGGCGCAAGCGGTCTGATTTTTGGTTTGTGGGCTTATCTGCTGGCGCGTGCGTGGTATCAGCGCAGTATCGCCAGCGTGCTGATCGCGCTGCTGGTGCTGGCTGCTTACAGCGGGCTGGTATTGGGCTTCGTTCCGGTGGCCGGCGTGTCGTTCGAATCACATATCGCCGGTGCACTTGCGGGCGTTTGTGTGGCCTGGCTGATGCACTCCAGGGCATTGCTGGCGCAGAAGTGAGTCAGTCTCACGCTCGGAGGCAGTGCGCCTGTTGCGCTTGAAGAGCGTTTTATATCGTCACCCGTCACTGCAAGGAAATGGATTATGAGTTGGTTCAAACGGGCCATGGGCCTGGAAGCCCCCAAGGCATCAGGCCGTGACAGCACACAACCGGTCAGCACGGTGAGTCCGCTGGGGCTGGCGTCCGGACGCATGCTATGCCTGGACAGTTCACTGAAGCTGTTGCTCGACGGTCACTCGGAAGTGGTCGTCCCGGGCGATGAAAAGGTCTGGTCCGTAGGGCACATCGATCTCGGCCAGTCCATGGCGCTGCATCGTTTCTACCTCGATAACGAGGACTACTTTCTGCAAGTGGTCAGCGACGGCCCTAACCCGGAAGACGTGCAGGACATCATCCTGTTCGGCTATTACAGTGCCGAGCCGATCACCAGCAAGGATGAATTGCTGCGCCTGACCGGCCCGTCGTCGAAGATCGGCCTGCCGACCTACGAGCACGATGGCGAGGTCTTCGAGCGGCAATGGGGGACTTCACCCGGCCAGACCGAGCTGACGCCACTCGATGAAGACATCGTCAGTCCTGACGCGACTTATCGCGTCAAGCACCTGAGCATGCTGTACGCCCGCGAGACGGGACTGATTAACCGCCGTGAGTTTCTGCTGTTTTCCGTAGAGGAAGACGAGGAGGGCAGCATCACGCTCACCACGGCGGTCGGCATAACGCTGCAATCCACTGATATCAACGTTCTTTGACAAGGAAATCCTCATGATCGACGCGCTGCGTATGTCGCTCAATGCCACTGCTGTGTTCGGCTTCGTCCTGTACATCCTGGTGGCGGCGATTCTGTTCGCGCTGTTCCAGTTCATCTACAGCCGGATCACGCCACACAAGGAATTTGCGCTGATTCGCGAGAATAACAGTGCAGCGGCAGTTGCCCTCGGTGGTTCGCTGATCGGTTTCGCGCTGCCGGCCAGTAACATCATCAGCTACAGCATCAGCATCCTGGACGTGATCGTCTGGGCAGTGATTGCCGCCGTTGTGCAACTGCTGGCGTTCGGCGTTACCAGCCTGGTGCTCAAGGGCCTGTCGACGCGTATCGCCAAGGGCGAAATGGCGGCGGCCATCTATTCGGCCAGCGTCGCGATCAGCGTCGGTCTTCTCAACGCCGCCTGCATGACCCCGTCGGTCTGACGGCAGCCTTGAACAAGGAGACTCACGATGAGACGTAGTTCAGTAAAACTGGTACTTGCCGGTGCGCTGCCGCTGGCCCTTGCCGGGTGCGGTCCGTCCGAGCAGAAGGACACCGTCAACGCCAAGGCCAACTTCAGTTCGGTGCAGGAATGCGCCGATGCCAAGGTGCCGGTTAATATCTGTTCGGATGCCTACATGCAGGCGCTGTCCGATCATCGCCGCATTGCGCCGACCTACGATGACAAGGCCTCCTGCGACGCGGACTTCGTACCGGATTATTGCCAGGTCACCTCTGACGGCAAGTACATGCCCAAGCTCGGCGGCTTCGAACTGGGCTTTTCCGGGCAAGTGCCGAAAGAGGCGCTGGACCGGGCCAATCAGGAAGTCAACCAGTCTGCTCCTGCAGGCATGAGTGGCACCACCGGGCTGATGGCCGGCTTGCTGATCGGCAATCTGCTCAGCAACGGTTTCGGCAATAACCGCTATTACTCGCAGCCCATCTATCAGACGCGCGATGACCGTGGCGGCTATTACAGCTCCTCTCTGCCCAGCCAGATCGATCGCGGCAAGACCTTCGGGCGCTCGACCCAGGCGCAATCCAGCCCGGATCGCAGCTACGGCAGGAGCACCTTGGGGCGCAACCTGGGCAGCTCGGGTTCCGGCTCGTCCTCGGTGTCATCGACTATCTCGCGCGGCGGCTTCGGCAGCCAGGCTTCGGCACGCAGTGGCTGGGGCGGCAAGAGCAGCAGTGGCAGCGGCAGTTTCGGAGGCTGACGGTTCGCGGCATGAAAAAGATCAGCATCGAGGAACGTCCGGACTGGCGCACGACCGCCGAACGTGAAGGGTTCAACTTTCACACCATCGACGGCGAGCGTTACTGGGACGAGCGCGGGTACTACCTGTTCAGCGAACAGCAGATTACCCGCGATCTTGAAGCGCCCACCCAGGAGCTTCACCAGATGTGCATGGACGCCGTGGCGCGAGTGGTGGACAGCGAAGCGCTGCTCCATCAACTGGCGATTCCGGAAGCGTTCTTCGACCTGATCCAGACCTCGTGGAAGGAGGGACATCCGCATCTGTACGGGCGCTTCGATTTTGCCTACGACGGTACGGGCCCGGCAAAGATGTACGAAATCAATGCCGATACGCCGACCAGTCTGATGGAAGCGGGGGCGGTGCAGCTGCTCTGGCTGGAAGAGCAGATGGCACGCGGCGTGTTGCCTGCGCATGCCACCCAGTTCAACTCGATTGCCGAGGACTTGGTTCGGGCCTTTGCCGAGTTTCCCGGCACGACTCCCTTCTACTTTTCGGCGATGTCCGGTTCCATTGAAGACCGGGGCACCACCGATTTCCTGCGGCGTATGGCAGCACACGTCGGCATTGATGCGAGGCATATCGATATCGAAGACATCGGGCTCGGCGCTGACGGGCGTTTTGTCGATCTGGACGGGCGCTGGATCGAGCGCTTGTTCAAGCTGCATGCGTGGGAGCACATCTTTCACGAGGAGTTCGGCCAGCACGTGTCAGCCGCTGGCACCCAGTTCGTCGAACCCGCGTGGAAGGCGATTCTCAGCAATAAGGGGATTCTGCCGTTGTTGTGGCAGTTCAACGAAGGCCATCCGAACCTGCTGCCTGCGCACGTCGACCAGGACCCGAACAAAGCGGTCCCCAAAGGCTGGGTACGCAAACCGTACTTTTCCCGTGAGGGCGCCAACATTGAAATGCGCACGCCCGGCGATCAGGTGATCTCGGTCGATGGGCCCTACACCGATGCGCCCTACATTCTGCAGGCGTACTCGCCGCTTCCGCGATTCGGCGACAGCTACACGCTGATCGGCTCCTGGGTCATCGGCGATCTTGCGTCCGGGATCGGTATTCGTGAAGACGACAGCCTGATCACCAAGGACACCAGTCGCTTTCTGCCACACGTTGTCATCGACTGAGCCTTGCCTGTCGTCACCCGGTGTTACTGGCCTCAAGCACGTAACACTCTTGTTGTTACCCTCTGTTCATATACCCGCCAATAAGTCGCCGTAATGAGTTGCCTTGTGAGTGCGGTGTCTGACAATCAAACAGGCGCTGTCGTTGTTTTTAATGCTGGTCATAACGCGGGTACGCGATAGTTCAGGTCTGTACCTTATATAAGTAGTGATCTGTTCTTTATCGCGTGTTGGCATTCGCGTTGCATTACTGTGGGCTATTACGGGTGCCTGTTTTATTGGTGTTTAACAACGTGTTGTCCATTCTTCTTGTTCTGTGAAGTTTCCTACAGACGTATACCCGATAGATAACCTGTTCGCGGTAAGAATACGTGGGCAACTCGGTTCGCCTGTTAAACAAACGATTATTGGCCGAGCGTCAATAACCGTGTCGCCCTCATAACCTGCCGTTTACACGGAACCAATCCCGGCCTGGACGCCATACATGCGTCCCGACGTGGCCATGCAAGGAGAGCCCACATGCTCATGAAACAACGGCTGGGCAGCGCGCTGGCGCTGCTGTTCACGATCAACACCTGCCAGGCAGTCGATACCACGTTACTCGGGAGTCGTTTGACCCCGCTGGGAGGCGAGATGGCAGGTAATGCCACGGGGACCATTCCGCCCTGGACGGGTGGAATCACCCGACCGCCGTCCGGATACAAGGGGTCGGGCACTCGGCATGTCGACCCGTATGCCGCTGACAAGCCCCTGTTCACCATCACTCACGCCAATATGCAGCACTACCGCACGCGCCTGACGCCAGGGCAGGTGGCGATGTTCGAAACCTACCCCGACAGCTACCGGATGCCGGTATACCCCACGCGACGTTCCGGATCGGCACCGCAATGGGTGTACGACAACACCCGCCGCAATGCGCAGAAAGCCCGATTGATCGGCGGCGGCAATGGTTTTGTCGACGCCTACGGTGGCATTCCATTTCCCCTTCCGGAAAAGGGCATTCAGGCCGTGTGGAATCACATTGTCCGGTATCGCGGCCATTATGCGGTGCGGCGCACTTCGGAAGTCGCTATAAAGCGCGACGGCAGTTTCAAACTGAACACTTCGCGTCAGGAAGTGCTGTTTCGCTTCTACGATCCTGCGGGCAGCTTTGCCAGTCTGGATAATGTGCTGTTTTATTACCTGTCGTTTACCCAGTGCCCGACGCGCATGGCAGGTTCTGCCGTGCTGGTCCATGAAACACTGGACCAGATCCAGGAGCCGCGGCAGGCGTGGACCTACAGTGCGCGGCAACGCCGGGTACGCCGCGCGCCGAGTCTGGCTTACGACATGCCGATCCCGGCCTCTGAAGGCTTGCGCACGGCCGACGACACCGACATGTTCAATGGCTCGCCGGATCGTTACGACTGGACGTTACTGGGCAAACGCGAGATTTATATTCCCTACAACAACTACCGGATTTCCAGCCCCGACATTACCTATCGGCAATTATTGCAGGTGGGTCATCTCAACCCGGCCTATACGCGCCATGAACTACATCGTGTATGGGTGGTGGAGGGCACGCTCAAACCGACCGCGCGTCATGTCTATTCAAGACGCACGCTGTACCTGGATGAGGACAGTTGGCAGGCTGCAATCGTCGATCAGTACGATGCCCGGGGGCAGTTGTGGCGCGTCTCCATGGCGTACCTGAAAAACTATTACGAACTGCCGACGACCTGGTCCGCACTGGACGTTTTCCATGACTTGCAGGCGCGGCGTTATCACGTACAGAACCTCGACAATCAAGAGCCTGGCACCAGTGACTTCTCTCAGCTGGTACCCAGCGTGAACGCCTTCAAACCAGCGGCCTTGCGGCGCAGGAGCATTCACTGACCGGCGTCTGGTCAATCTGTCCGATCAACCGTCGTTATGTTTCATCAATCACATTCAGCACGCTTAACAAAAGATAACGACATGTCGATTGTCAGGCATTTGCAAAGCTGCCTAGGATGGCTGAGCTTCCAGACAGGTAACGCCATAGCGCTGCGGGCGTCGGCATCGATAATAACTGTCCGGCCCCCGCAGCCGATAACAGCCACCTGATAATAATAAGAGCGGAAAAGTCCATGCGTGAGTCTTTCCATCGTCGCACCCGGTTATGCGCGGGCATGTCCCTGGCTGTCGTTGCGTCATCCCTGTTTGCGCTGCCAGCCATGGCCGGGTCCGAGGCGCTAGCCACTGCCGCCGCTGCCGATACGTCTGTTTATGCCATCGAGTCGGCCAAAGCCTCTCGCACGTTATTACTGGACGTCGCCCATGCGGGTGCGCGGCTGGTCGTGGTGGGCGACCATGGGCATATTCTGTTTTCCGATGATCAGGGCAGCACCTGGAGTCAGGCCCGCGTGCCTACCCGGCAGTTGTTGACGGCCGTGTTTTTTGTGGATGAACAGCACGGTTGGGCGGTCGGTCACGACGCGCAGGTACTGGCCAGCAGCGATGGGGGCAAGAGCTGGAACAAGCAGTTCGAGGACCTCAAGCGCGAGGCTCCGCTGCTGGACGTCTGGTTCAAGGACCTCGACAACGGCTTGGCCATCGGCGCCTACGGCCTGCTGCTGAGCACGGCCGATGGCGGGCTGCACTGGGAAGACGTCAGCGACCGGTTGGACAACGAGGACCAATACCACCTGAACGGCATCACTCAGGTCAAAGACGCCGGCCTGTTCATTGTCGGCGAAGCGGGCAGCATGTTTCGCTCCCGCGACGAGGGACAGACCTGGGAGAAAATCGCCGGCCCGTATCAAGGCTCGTTATTCGGCGTGATCGGCACGGCTCAGCCGTCCACGCTGCTGGCCTATGGTCTGCGCGGCAATTTGTTTCGCTCCAGCGATTTTGGTGACAGCTGGCAGCCCATCGAACTGAAGGGCGCGCGCGGGCCGCTCGAGTTCGGTCTGGCCAGCGCCACGCTGCTGGCCGATGACTCGCTGGTGCTGGTCGGCAATGGCGGCAGTGTCATGCGCAGCACCGATGACGGGGAAACATTCGCGGTCTTCAATCGACCTGATCGCATCTCGTTGGCCGGGGTCACCGGCAACCCTCAGGGCAATCTGATTCTGGTCGGGCAGGGCGGTGTTCGCATCGCCTCGCCAACGGGCGCCGAGACGACCCAACAATAAGACCTTTCAGGGCGGGGACATTCAGGCATGAGCAATCTTCAACACACCCAGCACTCCGGCGCAAAAGAGACTTTTCTCGAACGCCTGATCTTCAACAACCGCCCGGCCGTGATCATTTTGTGCCTGCTGGCCAGTATTGTTCTGTTCTGGCAGGCCACGCTGGTTCGCCCTTCCACCAGTTTCGAGAAGATGATCCCGCTGTCTCATCCGTTCATTCAGAACATGATGGAACACCGCAACGATCTGGCGAATCTGGGTAACACCGTTCGTATCTCGGTGGAGGCCAAGGATGGTGATATCTTTTCCAGACAGTACATGGAGACGCTGCGTCAGATCAGCGACGAGGTGTTCTATATTCCCGGCGTCGACCGGTCTGGCCTGAAATCGCTGTGGAGCCCGAGCGTACGCTGGACCGAAGTGACGGAGGAGGGCTTTGCCGGAGGCGAAGTGATTCCGCAGAGTTACAACGGTTCGGATGAGAGTCTGGATCTGTTGCGCAACAACATACTCAAGTCCGGACAGGTCGGACGGTTGGTGGCCAACGATTTCAAATCCAGCATCATTGATGTGCCGTTGCAGGAGTCCTACCCCGACCCGGCAGATCAGGGCAAGTTGCTGGCGCTGGACTATCAGCAGTTCTCGCACCAGCTTGAAGAGAAGATCCGCGACAAGTACGAAGCACAGAACCCCAACATCAAGATTCATATCGTCGGTTTCGCCAAGAAGGTCGGTGATCTGATCGACGGTCTGTTCATGGTGGTGATGTTCTTCGGCATCGCCTTTCTGATCACGCTGGTGCTGCTGATCTGGTTCACCCGCTGTCTTCGCAGCACCATCGCCGTGCTGATCACCACGTTGATTGCGGTGATCTGGCAATTGGGGCTGATGTACGTCGTGGGGTTCGGTATTGACCCGTACTCGATGCTGGTGCCGTTCCTGATCTTTGCCATCGGTATTTCCCATGGCGTGCAGAAAATCAACGGTATCGCCTTGCAATCCAGCGAGGCCGAAAACGCATTGATGGCGGCGAAGCGTACCTTCCGTCAGCTATTCCTGCCGGGCATGATCGCGATTCTGGCCGACGCCGTGGGCTTCATCACGCTGCTGATTATCGACATCGGAGTGATCCGCGAGCTGGCCATCGGCGCTTCCATTGGTGTGGCAGTGATCGTGTTCACCAACCTGATCCTGCTGCCGGTGGCGATTTCCTACGTGGGCATCAGCAAGCGGGCGATCAATCGCAGCAAGCAGGATGCGGTCTCCGAGCATCCGTTCTGGCGCTTGCTGTCCAACTTTGCCAGCCCAAAGGTTGCGCCGGTCTCCATCGTGCTGGCGCTTCTGGCCTTCGGTGGCGGCCTCTGGTACAGCCAGAACCTCAAGATCGGCGACCTGGACCAGGGCGCGCCCGAACTGCGCCCCGACTCGCGTTACAACAGGGACAACGCGTTCATTATCGGTCATTACTCCACCAGTTCGGACGTGCTGGTGGTCATGGTCAAGACGCCACCAGAAGGTTGCTCGGCCTATCCGACCATGTCAGCGATCAACGAGCTGGCTTGGAAGATGGAAAACACCCAGGGCGTGCAGTCGGCCATTTCTCTGGTGACGGTGTCGAGACAGATGATCAAGGGCATGAACGAGGGCAACCTGAAATGGGAGAGCCTGTCGCGTAACAAGGACGTGCTGAACAACTCCATCGCCCGCGCCGACGGCCTGTACAACAACACCTGTTCGCTGGCGCCGCTGCTGGTGTTCCTCAACGACCATAAGGCCGAGACTCTCGACCGTGCGGTGCGCGCAGTGCAGGACTTCGCTAAACAGAACAGCACGCCGGACCTGCAATTTCTGCTGGCCGCCGGCAACGCTGGTATCGAGGCCGCGACCAACGAGGTGATCAAAAAATCCGAGCTGACCATTTTGATTCTGGTCTACCTCTGCGTGGCAGCGATGTGCATGATCACCTTCCGCTCATGGGCCGCTACGCTGTGCATCGTCCTGCCACTGGTGCTGACCTCGGTACTGGGCAACGCCCTGATGGCGTTCATGGGCATCGGCGTCAAGGTCGCGACCTTGCCGGTGGTGGCGCTGGGCGTGGGCATCGGCGTCGATTACGGCATCTACATCTACAGCCGTCTGGAAAGCTTCCTGCGCGCCGGCCTGCCGTTGCAGGAAGCCTATTACGAAACCCTCAAATCCACCGGCAAGGCCGTGCTGTTCACCGGCCTGTGTCTGGCCATCGGTGTGTGCACCTGGATCTTCTCGGCGATCAAGTTCCAGGCCGACATGGGTCTGATGCTGACCTTCATGCTGCTGTGGAACATGTTCGGCGCACTGTGGCTGCTGCCCGCGCTGGCGCGGTTTCTGATCAAGCCGGAGAAGATGGCGGGGAAGGTGGGGAACTCGTTGTTTTCGCATTGAGGTTGTGGCGGCCTGTAACTCGGTGTCCTATTCACTATCGTGCCAATGCGGCGCTGGAACGATCATTAAAAAACGTACAGCATCGTAATGCTCTCGTTATTGAGGGTTCACGCGAGTAGGGCGATCACCCATGCAGTCAGTGAGATTGGGGCCGATAGGGATCAGCCCTGAATAAACGAAACCCGAGCCTTCTCCCCAGTCCATTCCCCATGCCCCGGCTTCACGATCGTAAATCTTGGTCTCTGAAATAAGTTTTCCATTTCGTTGATCGTACAGCTTGTAAAAACCGGGGCTACCCCACCCAGGAAACCATTTTGGCGATCCAACTCCGTTAAGGTCCGGTTGTGGGTGGAATATGTTTGGCAGCACCCAAAAGGGCTTGAAAGCTTCCAATCGATAGCACCCGCCAGGACTGATTAGTGGAGCTCCTGATCTTTTGGCTAGCGCTCTTTCCCACCATTCCGATGCGGTCCAGAGACCGCCTGCGATAATAATATAAGCTAGGAAAAAAATTGCGCGCAGCCTCGTTGGTGTCATGGCTGCTGCTCCGAAATGCCTGGCTGATCACCAATACAATCAGGTGCGTTGGGGCCAACGGGGATCATCCCTACAAAAACGGTTTTGGACCCGGCTCCCCATGTTATTTCTCCGCCAGCTATCTCCAGATCATAAATATCAGTTTCGGAAATTAATTGGCCGCTGCGATGGTCATAAAGTTGAAAAAAAGCAGGATATCCCCACCACGGAAACCATTTTGGCGCACTGATGCCGTTAGGGTCCGGTTCGGGGTGAAATATATCCGGCAAAATCCAAAAAGGTTTAAGCGCTTCCACTCTATAACACCCGTTAGGGCTAATGACGGGGTCTCCCAGATTTTCAGCCAAGCCTTTTTCCCATCTGCTAGAGGCAGTCCAGAGGCTGCCAATACCAATGCATGTTAATAATAAGAAATGCCTTTTGGAATGTTTCATGTTTTCGGCTCTACAGCTACTGGCTGGTCGCCTATGCATTCAGGAAAGTTTGGGCCGATATAAATTATTCCTGCTGTCACTTTCGGTATTGATGGATAGCCCCAATTTAATGACCCGCTTGTGTACTGAAGGTCATAGATTTTGCTTTCGCCGATCAATGCGCCGGTATGATTATTATATAAGCGATAAAAACCAGGGTACCCCCACAACGGAAACCACTTGGGCTCGATATCCTCATTAGGATCGGACTCTCGATGAAATATACCGGGCAGTACCCAGTATGGTTTAAATCGTTCAACACGATAGCAACCATTTGGACTGACCGTGTCTGCGCCCAGTTTTGTAGCCAGCGCTTTTTCCCACCATTCCGATGCGGTCCAGAGACTGCCCGCTAGGGTGGCGTACGTTAGAAAAAAGGCTATTCGGCGCGATGAGGTTTTCAAGCCAACCCCTTAAGTTCGATAGTCTGGTTGACTGGCTTCCATAATATATCCGAATAGATTAGAAAGTCGCCTCCGTTACCTGTTTTTTCTCTATATCCACGGAAGTGCATGTTTGTAATTGCGGAAAAAGGCCCGTCCTTCAAGCGTATTACGAGATGCCCTTGTGGTGTTAGAGTAATAATGGATTCTGCCTTAGTCAGTACTCGGTCTTCTGTCCAAGTGCCTAAGTATTGCAGTCCATTAAAGTCATAGTGGTCTCGAATGTAAAAACCAATGTGTTCTATATTGAAATATATTTTTTGTTGTTGCGTGATAATGTTTTCTTTGGTTTTTGTTTTTCCTACTAATCCGACTTTTAATGTTGCTTTTCCTAAGGCGCCATACATGTCATCCAATGCGTCCCATGTGTCTCCAAGTAATGAAAAATTAATTTGGGACATAGAATCCATTTCTCTTGCTGACATACCATAAAATCCCAGATTTATCTGATTATTTTGCTGCCAGCCAGCTTTTCTTAATCGTGTTTCCAACTGCTCCAAGGCGTTAGGTGTACTTAGCCTCGACTCAGCCACCTCAACAGCCTGCCTGCATCGATCAAACTGCATTGCCCATTCCATCTTCACGATGCTTTCATCGCACTGCGCGGGAGACAGGCTCATTGGGTCAGGCTGTGTTTCCTGCTCCTTCCACTCCTCCGGCATCTCCCACGCTGGACTGTCAAACCATCTTTGCATCAGCGCCGCTGCCGTATTCCACCCCATGTTGCGCATGGCTCCTGGGATGCGGGAGAGGGCGAGGCTTTGGATGATGACTTCTTTGGCCGGGGTGTCTGTCGGGGCGTAGGTGTGTGAGGCGCCTTGGGGCAAGGCGAAGTAGGTGTCGGGGCCCAAGGCGTTGGTGCGCTGGAAATCGTTCAGAGACATTGGGGTTACTCCATGACCGGCCAGGGTGCGGTGGTTGCGAGTTGTAGAGCGGTGACCGCAGGGCTTGCATGGCTGCGGCTGTAGCCCAGCAGGTCAAGCGCGCCGACGGCAGTGCAGCGTTGGTCTTGCATGACCAAATAGCCCAGATGGCCAAGGCTGGAACGCTGTTGGTTGAACAGACGAAATCGTTCGTCGCATGCCATTGAGTTCCGCTGGCTCGGCAACGAATCAACGGCCTGCACACCGCCATCCAACGCACCTTCGCTGGCCACCTCCTGATGATGACCAGCCGAAGTATCGGGCACAGGCTTCACAGCACCGGATCGCCTCTCGACCCGAAAGAAGTTTTGTTGCCTGGATATCAACCGGGCCCCGCAACTGGTCAGGTCGCCTTCCAGTGCGATGATGTTTCCGTCGATATGGAAGTTGTTTTTTTCTCCGAGGATTTTGCTGGCGCCATGCAGCGGACAGATAACGTCACAGCCTCTGTGCGCTAAGGCGAAACCATTGATACGCTTTGTTTGATCGCCGTTGATGACAGACCCTCCGTGGTCTGTGGTATCGCCCTGAACGATGGCCAGAAGTTTCATGCAATGCTCCCTGCACACTTTTTATCAGCTGCACGAATTCCTGACGTCCGATAGGTTTAATCGACGTGTATGAACAGGCGCAGTGTTTTTATTAATGTGCTGGCAGAGATATCATTACTTTATATGTTCGCAAATAGCAGATCGCTATCTGGAGTGATTAAGGACTGAGCTTACGCTGGGCTAATAAAAATCTTACGAATGGGCTGGATATTTCCCACGGAAATAGAACGTTCAGCGGCGGGTACCAGCAATCGTCAGGGTTCGCCATGCCTGATTAATAAACACGACGAATAGACAGGCGCAGGAAGTTATCGATTCGGTCGAGCCTGTCGATCAACCGCCCCCGAGTACCACACTCAGCGCATTGCGCGCATCGTCCAGTTGCACCAGTGAAGCGTGGCGTGCGCCCAGTGCGTCGCGGTTCTGGATGGCGGTGAGGATCGCCTTGTGGCGTGGCATGGCCAGTTCGTGCAGGTTGGGACGCTTGTTGGAGTATTTGAGCGCTTCGCGCAACGCCAGTGACAGCATGTTGCACAAGTGCGCCAGCAGGTCGTTGTGGGTGGCGTCGGCGATGCGGCTGTGGAAGTCGAGGTCGGGTTGCAACAGGTCTTCCGGCGTCGGTGCAGCCTCCATGCGCAGATAGGCTTCGTGGATCGACTCTATCTCTGCGTCGGTGGCATGCTGCGCGGCCAGTGCGGCAACCGCTGGCTCGATGACCGCGCGTACGCTGGTCAGCAGATGGAAGAACTCATTCTGCGGTGAGCTTTGCATGACCCAGTGCAGCACGTCCGGGTCCAGCAGATGCCATTCGCGGCGCGCCTTGACCACCGTACCGACACGCGGGCGCGAATAGACCAGACCCTTGGCCACCAGAACCCGTGTCGCTTCGCGCAGGACCGGTCGGCTGACGGCGTACTCTTCGCAGAGCAGCGCTTCGGCAGGCAGCTTTTCGTCAGGCTTGAAACGGCCGGACACGATTTGCATGCCCAGTTCCTGGACGATACGGGCGTGCATGCTTTTTCGGTCGGAAGGCTTTCGATAATCCATGGGAACGCTGGTCGGTCCTGGCGGTAATTGCTGGGCATCATACCATTGCGTAACACTTGCGGCGGCTGCCTGAGTCAGGCAAACCGCCGCTTTTGTCAGTGCGAGTGGCGGGGCACTTCGGAGCCTCTGCAACCGACCAGGAAGTCGAAATCACAGCCCTGATCCGCCTGCATCACCCGGTCTACGTACAGCTGGCGATAGCCACCCAGCAGCAGTTGAGGCGGAGCCTGCCAGTCGGCGAGGCGCGCAGCCAGTTCGGCTTCCGGGATGTCCAGATGCAGACGCCCGCCAGCGCAGTCCAGCTCGATCCAGTCGCCTTCCTTGACCACCGCCAGCGGTCCGCCCGCTGCGGCTTCCGGCGCCACATGCAGAACCACTGTGCCGTAAGCCGTGCCGCTCATGCGCGCATCGGAAATGCGCACCATGTCAGTCACGCCCTGCGCCAGCAGCTTGGCTGGCAAGCCCATGTTGCCGACCTCGGCCATGCCCGGATAGCCCTTGGGGCCGCAGTTCTTGAGCACCATGACCGAGTTGGCATCAATGTCCAGATCCGGATCGTTGATTCGCGATTTGTACATCTCGAAATTCTCGAACACCACTGCGCGGCCACGGTGCTGCATCAGTGCCGGCGTCGCAGCCGAGGGCTTGAGCACTGCACCCAGCGGCGCGAGGTTGCCGCGCAGCACGCAAATCCCGCCGTCGGCGCGGATCGGGTTATCCAGCGCGCGGATCACCTGATCTTCACCATAGATCGGTGAGTTACAGGTGTTTTCGCCAATGCTCTTGCCATTGACGGTCAAGGCATCCGGGTTGGGCAGCAGCCTGGCTTCGTTCATGCGGCGCAACACGGCGGGCAGGCCGCCGGCGTAATAGAACTCTTCCATCAGGAAGCGCCCCGACGGTTGCAGGTCGACAATCGTCGGCATGCCACGGCCCATGCGGGTCCAGTCATCGAGATCCAGGTCGACGCCGATGCGTCCGGCGATGGCTTTCAAGTGGATGACGGCGTTGGTCGAGCCACCGATGGCCGCGTTGACCCGGATGGCGTTTTCGAAAGCGGCCTTGGTGAGAATCTTCGACAGGCGCAGGTCTTCGCGGACCATGTCGACGGCACGCATGCCGGACATGTGCGCCAGCACGTAACGCCGCGAATCCACCGCCGGAATGGCCGCGTTGTGCGGCAGCGAAGTGCCCAGCGCTTCGGCCATGCAGGCCATGGTCGACGCCGTGCCCATGGTGTTGCAGGTGCCAGCCGAACGCGACATGCCGGCTTCGGCGGAGAGGAATTCATCAAGGCTGATGGTCCCGGCCTTGTAGGACTCGTGCATCTGCCAGACGATGGTTCCGGCGCCGATGTCCTTGCCTTCATGCTTGCCGTTGAGCATCGGTCCGCCGGTGACGACGATGGCGGGGATGTCGCAACTGGCAGCGCCCATCAACAGGGCAGGGGTGGTCTTGTCACAACCGGTCAACAGCACGACCCCGTCGATGGGGTTGCCGCGAATCGCTTCCTCAACGTCCATGCTCGCCAGGTTGCGGGTGAACATTGCGGTAGGGCGCAGGTTGGATTCGCCGTTGGAAAACACCGGAAACTCCACCGGCCAGCCGCCTGCTTCGATCACGCCGCGTTTGACATGCTCGGCGATCTGCCGGAAATGCGCGTTGCAGGGGGTCAACTCCGACCAGGTATTGCAGATGCCGATGATCGGCTTGCCCTGAAACTGGTGGTCGGCAATGCCCTGATTCTTCATCCAGCTGCGGTACATGAAGCCATTCTTGTCGGCGGTGCCAAACCACTGGGCAGAACGGAGGGTCGGTTTTTTATCGGAGTCAGACATGATCGGCTCTCTTATTGTAAGACTTAATGGCGATACTGCTGGCTAAGGTAAGCCTAAAAAACGCGTATTGGAAGAGTTGTCAGTTTAAATAGTATTACTATATAGTCGGTCGTAGACGAGGGATCATCCTGGCGCATGTGCTGCGTTATTCAGCCCCCAGGCACAGAGGCGATCCCCGCAGGTTCCATAACAAAAACAATGGGAGACCGCCTACATGAGCCAGGAACTGCGGCTTATACGCCGCATTACGTTCAAACTGATTCCTTTCCTTATCCTGCTGTACCTGATCGCTTATGTAGACCGCTCTGCCGTGGGCTTTGCCAAGCTGCACATGGGCGCGGACATCGGTATCGGCGACGCCGCCTACGGGCTGGGTGCCGGACTGTTCTTCATCGGTTACTTCCTGCTGGAGATCCCCAGCAACCTGATGCTTGAGCGCTTCGGCGCACGCCGCTGGTTCGCGCGGATCATGATCACCTGGGGCGCGATCACCATCGGCATGGCCTTCGTCCAGGGGCCGCACAGCTTCTACGTGATGCGGTTTCTGCTGGGCGCTGCCGAGGCGGGCTTCTTCCCCGGTGTGCTGTACTACATCACCCAGTGGTTTCCGGTGCGCCATCGCGGCAAGATCCTTGGCCTTTTCATCCTCTCGCAACCCATCGCCATGATGATCACCGGGCCCGTTTCCGGTGGTTTGCTGGGCATGGACGGCATACTCGGCCTGCATGGCTGGCAGTGGCTGTTCATCGTCATCGGCACGCCGGCGATTCTGCTGACCTGGCCGGTGCTGCGCTGGTTGCCGGATGGTCCGCAGCAGGTCAAATGGATGGACCAGGCCGAGAAGGACTGGCTGACCGGTGAGCTGAAAAAGGATCTTGAAGAGTACGGCCAGACTCGTCACGGCAATCCGTTGCATGCCCTGAAAGACAAGCGGGTGTTGCTTCTGGCGCTGTTCTACCTGCCGGTGACCTTGAGCATCTACGGTCTGGGCCTCTGGCTGCCGACGCTGATCAAACAGTTCGGTGGCAGTGACCTGACCACCGGCTTCGTGTCGTCGGTGCCGTACATTTTCGGCATCATCGGTCTGCTGATCGTGCCGCGCAGTTCCGACCGCCTCAACGACCGTTACGGGCATCTGGCCGTGCTGTATGTACTGGGCGCCATCGGCCTGTTCTGCAGCGCCTGGCTGACCATGCCGGTGGCGCAGCTGGCTGCATTGTGCGTCGTGGCGTTCGCACTGTTTTCCTGCACGGCGGTGTTCTGGACCTTGCCAGGGCGGTTCTTTGCCGGTGCCAGTGCCGCAGCCGGTATCGCGCTGATCAATTCGGTCGGCAACCTGGGCGGCTACATTGGGCCGTTCGTGATCGGTGCGTTGAAAGAAATCACCGGCAGCCTGGCATCGGGCCTCTATTTCCTGTCGGGCGTCATGGTCTTCGGGCTGCTGCTGACCGGCATCGTTTATCACGTGCTGGAGCGCAAGCATGTGCTGCCAGTGTCCGACTTCGCGGCGAGTGCCAAGGCGAGATAGGTTTTCAGCGGCCCATTATCTGAAAGGAGAATTTCATGCGGTTAGTACAGTTTGAATTGAGCGACGGTCAGCGTCGGGTCGGTCTGGTCGACGCTGACCAGGTGCGTGAGGTCCAGGGCGTCGAGAGTGTTCGCGAGCTGGCGCTGGCGGCGATCGAGGCGGGTTCGGCTCTGGCGCATCAGGTCGAGCAGCGGGGCGTTGGCGAAACGCATGACTATTCACAGTTGCTTGAGGAGCTGCGAATCCTGCCGCCGCTCGACCATCCTGATCCGGCGCACCTGCTGGTCAGTGGCACCGGGCTGACCCATCTGGGCAGTGCGTCGGCACGCGACAAGATGCACCAGCAGTCCGGCGATGAAGCCTCGATGACCGATACCATGCGTATCTTCAAATGGGGCGTCGAAGGCGGCAAGCCGGCGGCGGGGCAGGCCGGTGTTCAGCCCGAGTGGTTCTACAAGGGTGACGGCAGCATTGTCGTGCGCCCCGGACATTCGTTTTCGTTGCCGCCCTTTGCCGAAGACGGCGGGGAAGAGCCCGAGCTGAGCGGCCTGTACGTCATCGGTCATGACCGCAAGCCTTATCGCCTGGGCTTCGCCATCGGTAACGAATACTCCGATCACGTCATGGAGCGTCGCAACTACCTGTATCTGGCGCATTCGAAACTGCGCGCCTGTTCGTTCGGGCCGGAGTTGCGCGTGGGCGACTTGCCGCAAAGCCTGTCGGGCACCAGCCGGGTCTGGCGCGATGGCAAGGTGCTGTGGGAGAAAGAGTTCCTCAGTGGCGAAGCGAACATGTGCCACAGCCTGGAAAACCTCGAATACCACCACTTCAAGTACGCACAGTTCCTCAGGCCCGGTGACGTGCATGTGCATTTCTTCGGCACCGCGACCCTGTCGTTTGCCGATGGCGTGCGCACGCAGCCTGGCGATCGTTTCGAGATCAGTCAGGCCGAGTTCGGTAAGCCGCTGGTTAACGGCCTGGCACCGAGCGAACCAGTGTTTCAGCCGGGCGGCATCGGCAAGCTGTAATCACAAACGCGCCGTACCTGTTTGATTGCCCACCGTACCAGCGCTCGGCGCTGGTACGGCTCTACTTGCGCTCCGACTGTATCTGCGCCTGCCTTTTGCCCTATCATTCGCGCTTTTGCTGGCCGGATGAATTTCATGACTACCACACCCACCACACTGCTCGCCGCACTCGAAGCCTCCACCATGCTGGAAATCGACGGTCTGCACGCCTGGGATTTCTCTCTGGGCGAGGAACTGAACGTCGAATGCATGGACGGCCGCGAGCGCAAGGTATGGCGCTTCACCAAGGCGCAAGTCGAGGCGGCGATCTTCGATGAGTCCCTGCAAAGCTGGGTGATCAATGACGGCAACGCCGATCACCGGATCATCTGCCTGGATGCCTTTACCCCCTCCGATGAAGATGATTCCGCGCAGGATTGAGTAAATGCGGGCTGGCGCTGTCATAGACCCCGACAGTGCCGTAACAGGCATCAATAACTTCGATAACAAGGGATGCCCCCATGCCCCATAAATTTCTGCCGTGGCTGGCGATTGCCAGTGCCATGAGCGCATTTACCCTGCAGGCCCAAGCCATGCCCGATACTGAATTGCTGATAGGTTCCTACACGCAAGGCAAGAGTGAAGGGATCTATCGTTTTGCCTTCGACAGCAAAACCGGGATGATCGACGCCAAGCCGCTGCAAGTGGTCAAAGCCGAAAACCCGTCGTGGCTGACCGTCTCCAGAGATCAGCGCTATCTGTTCGCGGTCAATGAAAACGGCCCTGGACAAAAAGACGCGGTCGGTAAGGTCAGCAGCTTTGCGATCGACCCGAAAACCCGTCAGATCACGCCGATCAATCAGGTTCAAAGCCGCGGCGAAGAACCGACGCATTCCAGCCTTAGCTACGACGGCCGCTACCTGTTCGTGGCCAACTACGCCGTAAACCCTGACCCGGGCGGCGCGCTGACCGTGGTGCCGGTGGGCAAGGACGGCACGTTGAGCGAAGCCGTTCAGGTGCTGCCGCTGGGGCCTGGAAGCAAGGTCAACAGTGAGCGGCAGATGTCGTCACATGTGCACCTGGCCGTGCCGACCCCGGATGACAAGTACGTGGTGACTGCCGACCTGGGCGCTGACAAGCTGTTCGTGTATCACTACGACGCAAGCCAGGCCAAGCCGTTGCAGCCAGCCAAGGTACCGTTCGTGCAGTTGCCGGGCGGTTCCGGACCCCGTCATACCCTCTTCAGTGGCGATGGCAAACATGCCTGGCTGGTACTGGAGATGACGGCTCAGGTGGCGGTGTTCGACTACCATGACGGCGCCTTCAAGCAGACCCAACTGGTCGACATGAAGAACAAGGGCGTTGAAGAGAAAAACGGTGGTGGCGCCTTGCACACTTCACCGGATGGCAAGTTTTTGTACGTGACCAATCGGGGTGACGCGAATCAGGTTGTGGTGTTCCGCATCGATCAGGCCAGCGGCAAGCTTGAAGAAATTCAGCGTCGTTCCCTGGAAGGCAAGGAGCCCCGCGAGTTCGCATTCGATCCGACCGGTCAGTTCATGCTGTTCGCCAATCAGAAGAGCAACCAGATCGTGACCGTACGCCGTGATCCGCAGAGCGGTAAGATCGGTGAAACGGTACAGAAATTCGATGCAGACGCACCTTCTTACCTGCGTTTTCTGACTGACAAGTAAGCCGCCCCGGCTCCAGCCCTTACGATATAAGGGCTGGAGCCGTTATCATTCTTGATGATATGGGTTAGTGCTACAAAAGATTTCTGCTGAACCACCCTCGGGCGTAAGTTTGAGTCACGGCCATAACGGTCAGGACTTCAAACCAGCGTACAGACAGACAAGAGGGGTGACCGACATGAATTTCAATCTTTTCTCCATCATCGCTGCATCTGCTATCTCGGCAAGCGTCGCTCTTCCGGCCAGCGCCAGTGTCGAAGTGAACGACAAGAAAGCCCATGCGACTCAGACGTACACAACCAAATACCTGCAGCAGAGCGCTAATTTCTACGCAGCGCTGGACCACAAATCTGCCCAGTGATTGATCAGCCGTCACGCTTTCGCGAGCATGTTCGCCCACACAGGTCCCTGCGACTTACTGCCCAATGCGTGGCAGACCATGCACGGAATGTCAGGCGAGCCTGTTCGCGAAAGCGCTGGTGGCGGCACATCCACGCCTGGAAACGAGGCTTCTGCCCAGCGGGCGTAGGAGCGAACTTGTTCGCGAAGGCGGTACTTCGGGCGCTACATTTTCTCTGAATTTAACGTCCCTTTCGCGAACAAGCGAAGCGTCGCCCGGTCCGCTCCTACGCCCTCCCGGGCAGAATCAAAAGCTGGAGACTGCCAGGCGAGCCTGTTCGCGAAAGCGCTGGTGGCGGCAACATTCAAGAGCGGACGCAGAGCGTCCAGAACGGCATTCCCTCGCGGTGCGTGAGGAACGACAACCAACTGCCGTGCCTCACGTTCCGCGTCACAGGTCTCTCAGTGCCCCACCTCGATGGTGCTCAATCCATTGCCCTGACGACGCACCCTGATCTGCACCGGGATTCGTTCGTGCATTTCCTGGACGTGGGAAATCACGCCGACCTTACGACCCTGCGCCTGCAGGCCGTCGAGGGCGTCCATCGCCAGTTGCAGTGACTCCGGGTCGAGGCTGCCGAAGCCTTCGTCGATGAACAGTGACTCGATGCGCAAGGTGCTGGATGCCATCGAGGCGAGGCCCAGCGCCAGGGCCAGCGAGACGAGGAAGGTTTCCCCGCCGGACAGCGAGTGAACCGAGCGCAGTTCGTCGCCCATTTCCGTGTCCATGACCAGCAGACCAAGCATGCTGCCGCCGCGTTTCAGGCGGTAACGGCGCACCAGTTGCCTGAGCTGCGCATTGGCGTGATGGACCAGCAGGTCGAGGTTGTAGGCCTGGGCGATTTTGCGAAACCTGTCGCCTTCTGCCGAGCCGATCAACGACGCCAGACGTGCCCAGCGCAGGTATTCGCTGTTGGCGTCGGCGATGCGCGCCTGCAGTTCGCTGTTGGCGTTGCGGCGGCGCTGATCTTCACTGAGCTCGGCACGCAGGTCGGCGCAGTGCTGCTCACTGAGCGCCGACTGTTCATGGGCCTGTTGCAGTGCTGCTTTCAGTTGCGCACTGTCGGTCAGATCACTGTGTTGCGCCTGATGCTGTTGCAGGCGCTGATCGCGTTCCAGCTGCAACACTTTTGCCTGTTCCAGCGCCTTGTCGGTGCTGCTCAATTGCACACGCAGTTGCTCGACATGCGCATCGTCGTAGGTCAGCAACGTATCCAGCGCGCTGTCGTCGAGCTGCGGATGCTGAGCGCGCCATTCGCTGATCTGTACATCAAGTTCAGCCAGTTCCTGTTGCAGGGCCTGCTGCTGTTGCTGTCCGGACTTGAGTTCGGCAGCCAGTTGAATCAGTTGATTGTGGATGTCCTGCAGCGCCTGCGCCGCCAGACTTTCCGTTTGTCTGGCCTGCTCGATGGTTTGCTCCAGCGCCTGCTGCCATTGCTCTGCGCTCGCGTGTTCGCCCAGCAGACCGGCAAGCGTCTGCTGACTGTTCTGCCGTTGCTCGCCGAGTCGGGTGACTTCCTGCGCCAGTTCGGTCTGGCGATGCACGCGAGTCTGCTGCTCGACCTGCTGCTTCTCGATCTTCTGCTGGCGCTCGGTTTGCTCCTGCTGCTCTTCGTGTTGCTGCTCCAGTTGATCGAGACGCTGGGTCACCTGCTGTTCGAGCTGCAGCACGGTCGCCGATGCATCACTGCGCAGCCCTTCAAGCACCTGCGGCGATACCAGCGGCGTGAATGCCGTCAGTTCTTCTTCCAGTCGCTGCCCGTCGGCCTCCAGTTGCTTGAGCTGCTCGGCAACATGACCCGCAGCGGTCTGGCTGGCCTCGGTCGCCGCCTGAAGCTGCTGCTGCAGGCGCGCAGCGTCTTTTTGCAGGGCCAGCAAGGCTTGCTGACGTTGCTCGTCACGGCTGATGACTTCGCTCAGTTGACTCAATTGCTGGCTCAACCAGCCGTCGCGCTTGTCGGCGTCGCGGTCGAGCAATTGGGCGGCGAGGGGATGTGACTCCAGGTCCGGTGCCAAAGCCTGATGGCGCGCGGTGAGCTGCTCATGCTGGCGCAGCAGCTCTTTCTGCCGGGCGATCACGCCGCCGACCTGTTCACGCAATTGATTGCGTTGCTCGGTCAGTACGTCCACGGCTTTCTGCGCGTTGGCCTGCTCGTTGTCGTCGTGTTGCGTGAGGCTTTCGAGCAGCGCCTCCGGCTGATGCCAGGGGTGTTCGATGCTGCCGCAGACCGGGCAGGGCTGGTCGTCCTGCAACTGCACGCGCAACTCCTCGACACTGGCGCTGCGGGCCAGGCGTTGGCGCTCCAGCAGTTGCCGGGTGACGGTCAGGGTCTGCTCGGCGACGGTCAGTTCATCACGAACGCGAAGGCCTTCGCTGTTGAGCTGTTCGCGTTGCTGCTGGGCGCTCTGCTGTTGCTGGGTGAGGTCGGCAAGCTGCCGGTCGACGTCCTGCTGACTGGCCCACAGACGGGCCAGCTCCTCGAAGGCACGCTGCTGTTTGCGGTTGTCCTGCAACAGGCTGCCGAGAATTTGCACCTGCTCGGTCACTGCCTCCACTTCGCAATCGGCTTCGCGGTACAGCAACTCCAACGCGCTGCGTTGCTCGGTCAGCTGCTGATCGGCAGCGTTGGCACGTTGCTGCAGCGCAGGCAGCTCACTGTGGCCGTGCTTGAGACGATTGGCGATCAGCGTGAGGGACTTCAGGCGGTCACGCCACGCGTTCCAGGCCTGAGCCAGTGGCGCCAGTTCGCTGCTGTGCTGCAGTTGCCCGGCAATACGCTCAAGACGTTGCGCTACCTGCTGTTGCTGATCGAGCAGGGTTTGCAGGCTGGTCTGGCCCTGAACGCAGAGCTGCTCGCTTTGCTGGTGCAGGTCGGACGCCTTGGCCAGTTCCTGGGCCAGGTGATTCAGGGTGTTCTGTGCTTCGAAAGCCTGCAGCAACAGCGGTTTGGCGCTGCTGTGCGCTTGCTGGGCGTCCAGCAGGCTGGTCTGCGCCTGAGTACGGCGGCTTTCCAGCTGTTGCTGCTGGTCGTGCAGCGAGGTCTGCTGTTGTTGATGCTGGCGAATCTGTTCAGCCAGAGGATCAAGCTGAGCATTCAGCGTGACCCGACGCGCGAAGCGATGGCGCTGCGGGCCCAGGCGCTCAAGTTGGCCGAGGGTCTGGCGTGCTCCGCTGTGGTCGTCCCAGGCCTGTTGCGCACTGTTCAGGGCTTCCTGGGCAGCGAGCTGTTCGTCACGCAGACGGTGCAGCTCGGTCAGCCACTGCTGTTTGATTTCCAGTTGCCGTTGCTGTGTCTGATGGGCCTTGAGCTGCTGCTGCGCGTCGCTCAGGCGTTGTTCCAGTTCAGCCAGCAGTTCCGGGGCCAGCGGGATGATGTTGCTGGCCTGCGCGGTCAGGGTTTTCAGGGCGTCTTCGGCTTCCTTGCTTTTGCTGTAGGCGCGTCGACCGAGCTGGCTGTAGATCGCGGTGTTGGTGAGCTTTTCCAGCAGTTCGCTGCGTTCCTTGTCATCTGCCTTGAGGAACGCGCTGAACTCGCTCTGGGCAAGCATCACGGCGCGGGTGAACTGTTCGAAGTTCAGGCCCAGGCGGTTTTCGATCAGTTGCTCGAATTCGCGTTTGCTCTGGTTGCTGAGGATTTGCTCACTGTCCAGATCGGTGAGGGTCTGGCGGCTGGCCTGCAGCTTTTTAGTGGCATTGTCGCGCGCGCGATTGGTTTCCCAGCGCGCGCGATAACGCCGCTGATCGATGCCGATGAAGTCCACCTCGGCGTAACCGCTGCCCGTGCCACGGCGCAGCAGGGTACGTGGGTCGCTGGTGGTGATGTCGCCGTCGATGTCCGGGACCTTGGACTGACCGATATTGCTCAGCCGCGGAATCGCGCCGAACAGCGCCAGGCACAGGGCATCGAGCAGCGTGCTTTTGCCCGCGCCGGTTGGGCCGGTGATGGCAAACAGTCCGGCGCTGGCCAGCGGCTCGGTAGTGAAATCGATTTCAAAGGGGCCGGCCAGCGAGGCCAGGTTTTTCAGGCGAATGGCGAGGATTTTCATGGTTGCTCGCTCTCCTGCTGGACTTCACGCAGCAGCGTGGCGAAATCGGTCAGCGTCTGTTCGTCGACCTCGCTGCCGAAGTTGTCCTGCCAGGCACGACTGAACAGTTCCTGAGGCGTGAGCTGGTCCAGCTCAATCAGCGTGGCGTCACCCTCGCTGCCGTCCGCGCTGCCCTTGCCGGCGTATTCGGCACCGATGCGTACCAGCCGCACGGCCTTGCCCTGTAGGGCGTTTTCGATCTGGTTGCGCAGGTCCGGCTGGGGTTCATCCAGACGCACACGCACTTCCAGCCACGGCTGGCGGTCCGGGTCGGCAAGCAGGTCGATGTCCGGCAACGCCTTGAGCTGCACCAGCAGGTCGGCCAATGGCGCAGGCCCGAGGCGCTGCAGGTTGACGGCGCGAGGGATCAGCAGCGGCTCGACACTGGTCAGCGTCTCGCCGTCGCAATTGATCTCGAGAATCTGGTGCTGATAGCTGATTTCCGAAAAGGACAGCGGGATCGGCGAGCCGCTGTAGCGAATGCGCTCTTCGCCGTTGACCCGCTGCGGTTTGTGCAGATGGCCCAGCGCAACGTAGGTGATGCTCGGCCCGAACAGGCTGGCCGGCAGCGCTTCGGCGTTGCCGATGATCAGGCTGCGCTCGGAGTCTTCCGAGACCGAGCCACCTGCCATGTGGGCGTGACTGATGGCGATCAATGCCTGACCGGGCTGGCGCTTGAGGTCAGCCGCCGCGATCAGCAGCTCATGAACCCGGCCGATGCCACGCAGGTAGTCATCGCCCAGGGTCGGGCCGGTGACCTCGGCGGGACGCAGAAAGGGCAGCGCCAGGCACCAGGCCTTGATGTCGCCATTGGCGTCCGGCAATGGCAACAGCAGGCGTTCGGCATCCAGCACGCCATCGTCCAGCCACATCACTCTGCCCAGCGCATGAGTGCGCAAGCGGCGCATCAGGGGGGCGGGAAGTTCGATACGCGAGCCGGAGTCGTGGTTGCCGGCGATCATCACGATGGTCAGCAGCGGCTGCTGTTCGTGGGCGTTTACGATGAAGTCGTACAGGCGCTCCTGCGCTTTGACCGGCGGGTTGACGGTGTCGAAGATGTCGCCCGCGATCAACAGTACATCCGGTTTACGGTCGGCCAGACGGGCCAGCAGCCAGGTCAGAAAGCAGGCGTGTTCGAAATCCCGCTCCTGGCCGTGCAGGTTCTGACCCAGGTGCCAGTCAGAGGTGTGAAACAGACGCATTGGTTTACCTTGTCGTATAGGGGTGTTGCCTGAGCTGCATCATTTGGGATACAGCGGCGGCAACCCGGCATCACCTGCCGGGTCCTGAATATGTTCGGCGGCGGGCAGCTTGCGCACCGCGCGCCAGAGGTCCTCGCCCAGCCACAGCTTGCCGGTTTCGCTGTACAGCGCACCGTTGAGACCGTCCAGAGCATCGGACAGAGGCACGAAACGCGCGGCCATTTCGGCCAGGGTTTCCGGCTGCTGACGTGCCCAGGCGTCGAGCGCCTGACGGGTGCCCTGCGGGTCGTTGGCCAGGCAGGCGCGCTTGAGGTCATCAAGTACGGTACGCGGGCTGGGCCCGGTCTGCACGGCCCGGGCGATTGCCGGCTGTCCACGGGCGCGCCACCACAGGCCGAAACCGAGCAATGTTGTGCAGACCAGCAGCAAGGTGCTCATCTGCCACGGCCAGACTGGCGGGCCGATTACGGTCACGCCGTTTGTGTCGTTGTTCACCGGCGTGTCCACCGCCAGACCCGGGTTGACGCTGATCTGCAGGGTGCGCGCGGGCAGGCTGCTGTGCTCCAGATGATCTTCGCGGGTATTCCACCAGGTCACTTCAACCGCAGGCAGGTCGATTGCGCCGGCGCGGGCGGGCACCAGGGCCTCGCGCTCTTCGCGCGTGCCGATCAGGCCGCGCTCGCTGGGTAGGTTGCGCAGTTGTGGCTGATCCGGGTAACGCCGCAGGCCGGGTACTTCTGTGGGCGGCAAGGGGGGCAGCTGCGCGCCGGCCAGCCCTTCGGCCTTGAGCGTCAGGGTGCGGGTCAGCGAATCGCCGACCTGCGTAGTGCCGGGCTCCGGGCTCCAGTTTTCTTCCAGATTGATACTGCGTGCCGGCAGCCAGGCGACATCGGCCGGGTAGTCGGCAGGCTTGGGCTTGACGGTCAACGGCACTTCGGCGGACTTGACCCGCACCGACCGGCCCGGCTGCGGACCGAACGGATTGGCGTCCTGGGCTTGCGAACCCTCGGCAGGCGTCTGCACCAGCGTTGCACTGAACACTTGCGCCGGTATCTTCAGCACGCCGCTCTGCTGCGGGTAGATCGCGTAGCGTGTCTCGATCACTCCGTGGCGCACGCCGTTGATCAGCTTTTCGTAGGTGCGCGAATCACCCAGTTTTTCGACCCGCGCGTCCGGCACTTGCAGCGGGCTCAGGCTACTGTCGTCGAACAGTGACACCGAGTGGTAAACGCGCAGGGTCAGCACGGCCTGAGCCTGAACATACACGCTGTCCTGATCCAGGCTCGCTTCGATGAAGATCGATGCCAGATGGTTGCTTTGTTCCTGGGGCTCGCTCTGCAGGACCTGCAGGGTCAGCGGCTGGCTTTTCAGCTCGCCCAGTTGCAGCGACGGAATCAACACGCTTCCGGTCTCGCGGGGCAGCAGGGTCACGATCCAGCGCGTGGTGGCCTGGCTGCTGCCATCCAGGGTTTTCAGGCTGTTGAGCTGACGCGTGTCACGCACCTCGAAACTGCTTTCCAGCGCGCTCATGTCCGGCTTGCCGAACTGCGTCACATCGTCGGTTTCCAGCGTCAGCTCGACGGTCTCCCCGGCGTTGAGGCGCGTGCGGTCAACGCTGGCGGTCAGTTGCGCAGCCTGCAGCGATAAGGTGACCAGGCTTAGCAGCAGGCCGATCAATAAGGTGTACACGCGACTCATCGGGTCTTTTCCTGATGTTGCTGTTCGTAGCGAAATTTGCGCCGCAACAGTTCGCCCGGGTCATCCGGAATCTGCCTCAGCCACTGCTCCAGTTCCTGACGCCGCTCGCCGGTCATGGGGCTGTCGGCGGACTGTAGCGCAGGACGGGTAGTCTGTTCGTCGTCGGTCGACTCGCCCGAGGCGGCCTTGCCGCTGTTGTCCGGCGGCAGGCTTTCGCTGGTGCCGGGTTGATCCGATCGGGACGGGTTCTGCTCGGCAGGCGATGCGCTGCTATTGGGGTCTTGCGACGCCTGCTGACCTTCTTCGCCCTGATCGGCCTTGTTCTGTTCGTCCTGGGCAGGCTTCTGCTCATTGGCCTGATCCAGCAGGCTTTGCACCAGCGCCCGATTGGTTTGCGCCGCAGGGAAATCGGGCTGTCGGTCCAGGGCCTGCTCGTAGGCATCCAGTGCCGCTGCCAGCTCGCCGCTGCGGGCCAGGGCATTGCCACGATTGTAGTGGTCGGCGGCGCTGTTGCCTTCGGCAAACTGCCGGGCGGCGCTGGCGTAGTCTTGCGCCTGGTACAACGCCACGCCTTTCCAGCGCGAGTCTTCGAAGCGCTGCGCTGCCTCGGCTGGCCGATGCTGTTCCAGCAGCCGCTGGCCCTGTTGATCGGGACGCAGCCACAGGTCCTGAAACTCGAACGCCTGGCTGTTCTGCGGAAACATGAACATCAGCGGCAGGCAGAACAGCCAGCCGCGCCGACCGGCCAGTGCCGCGATCAGCAACAGCGGCAGCAGCAACCAGTGGCCCTGGTCAGCCCAGGTGTCGAGTTGCACGACCTGGCCGTCGCGGCTCATGTGTCGAGGGCTGGCCAGCAGACCGAGGCTGCGCAAGTCTTCTTCATCGCCGCGTGCCTGACGATAGCTGCCGCCGACCTGATCGGCGAAGTCGTTGAGGCTGGTACTGTCCAGGCGCGGCACCAGAATCGCACCCTGATCATCCTTGAGCAGGCTGCCGTTTTCCTGCGTGACCGGCGCGCCTTCGGCCGTGCCGACCCCGAGAATCAACAGCGGCGGCGATTTTCCGCGCAATGCGGCGCGGATGCCCTGACGTTCCTGTTCGCTCAGCGACGAGGTGATCAACAGTATCCGCCCCTGACCCAATGCGCCCTGTTTGAGCAGGTGCAGCGCTTTCTGCACAGCCAGATCGGCGCGCTGGCCGGTCACCGGCATGATCGACGGTCTGATGGCTTCCAGCAGGTTGTGGCTGGTGACCAGATCATCGGACAGCGGCACCAGCGTGTGTGCGCTGCCTGCATAGACAACGATGGCGGTCTGCGCATCGCTGCGTTTTTGCAACAGGTCCAGCAGCTTGCGTCTAGCCTGTTCCAGGCGGGTAGGGGGCGTATCGGTGGCGAGCATCTGCGGGGTGAGTTCGAGAATGACCACCAGCGGATCGACCGGCTTCTGGCTGATCTGTTCGACGCGCTGCCAACTGGGGCCCAGCAAGGCGAAAAGGGCCAGCAACCAGGCGAGCCCCAGCGCGACCCATGGCAGTTTGCTGTTGCTGCCGCGCCCACCGTTGAGCAACACCTCATGAAAGTGAGTGGGCAGCAGCATTTGCCAGCGTCCGGCGCGTTTCTGCCGGTGCCAGAGTCGCCAGATCAGCAGCGCCAGCAAGGGCGTGATCAGCAGCCATTCCGGGCGAAACCAGTGCGGCCAGAGCCCGCTGATCATCGCGACCTCCACAGGCTTTTGCAGCGCTCTCGCCAGTTAATAGAACGCACCGCCGTCAGCAGGCGTTGCACTGCGTTGTTCGGCCACAACTCACGCAGCACCAGCAGCACACTCAATAGCAGCGCTGTCGCCAGTGGCCATTGATAAAGTGCTTGCGCCGGGCGCGCTTGGGTGGGCTGCTGTGCGACCGGCTCCAGGGCATCGAGGGTGGCGCGGATTTTTTCCAGCTGGTCGCCATCGCGCGCGCGGAAATACTGGCCACCGCTGAGGCTGGCGATTTCCTTGAGCGTCGGTTCGTCCAGATCAAGGCTGGGGTTGAGGCCCAGCACGCTTTGCAGCGCGTCCTTGTCCGGGTCCGAGCCGATGCCGATGGGGTAGATTTTTACGCCTTCTTCGGCAGCCAGCCGTGCGGCGGTGATCGGATCGATCTGACCGGCGTTGTTGGCGCCATCGGTGACCAGCACCAGCGCACGACTGGTGGCCGGACGCATACGCAGACGTTTCAGGGCCAGGCCGATGGCATCGCCCAGTGCGGTGTTCTTGCCGGCAATGCCTATCCTCGCCTCGTCGAGCCAGACCCGCACAGTGCGGCGGTCATAGGTCAGTGGCGCCTGGACAAACGCCTGGGTGCCGAACAGGATCAGGCCGACCCTGTCGCCCTTGCGGCCTTCGAGAAAGTCACCGAGCAGTTGTTGCACCAGCACCAGCCGGCTGACTTCATCGCTTTTCCATTGCATGTCCGGGTAGTCCATAGAGCCGGACACGTCGACCGCCACCAGCAGGTCGCGGCCACTGGCAGCTACCGGCAGTGGCTCGCCCAGCCATTGCGGTCGCGCTGTGGCGATCAGCAGCAACAGCAAGATCAACAGAAACGGCGCACGCTGTCTCCACACCGGCAAGTTGGCTTTGGCGCGGCGACCGCTCAGGCCTTCGAGTTCACTGAGAAAGCTGACCTTGAGCGCCGGCTCGCCACTGTCGGCCATGGGCAGCAGGGCGCGCATCAGCCATGGCAATGGCAGCAGGGCGAAGACCCACGGCCAGGCGAACTCAAACATGTTTGCGGATCCAGGTATCGACCGCCTGAGTCAGGCCGGTGATGGCCTTGTCGTCCAGTTTGCACTCGGGCTTGTACGCGCCTTCGACCAGAATCATCCAGCGCGTCAGGCCGGCAGCCGGGCAGCGGTTGTCGAGGAACGCCAGCCATTTGCGGCCGTTGAGGGTATGGCTCTGGCTGTGCGGGTAATGGTTACGGCACAGGCGTTTGAGCAGGCCGTTGATCTGCTGCAGCCAGGCACCGGCCGGCGCGCCGTCGTAGGGTTTCGGCAGGCTGGCCAGTTCCGCCAGCGCTGCGAGGCGAACCGGGTCCAGCGGCTGTTCGCTGCGCACTTTGCGGGCCTTGACCGGCAGCAGTTTGCGCAAGCGCCACAGGCCCCAGCCTGCCACGGGGATTAGCAACAGCAGCAGCCACCAGCCCGGCGCAAGCGGCCAGAAGCCGACGGCTTCGGGCGCAATCAGCGGCTCCAGCTGATCGAGGGGATTCATTTGCGCTTCACCGGACGACGCGCATTGAGGTATTCGCGCAGTTGTTCGACGAGCTCCGCCTGGGTGCTCAATGGCATGAGCAATACCCGCAGCTTCTGCGCCAGCAACTCCCAACGCGCCGTGCGCTCCTCGCCCTGTTGCCGGTAGGCGCGGCGCAGTTCGGGGTTGAGGGTGTCGATCTCCAGTTGCGCGCCGCGTTCGGCAAAACGCAGCAAACCGGCAGCGGGCAGAGCCCGGTCCAGCGGGTCGGACAGCGGCAGCAACAGCAGGTCGCTGTGGCGAGACAGCAGGCTCAGTTGTTGTTCTGCGGCATCGGACAGGGCGCGCTCGTCGCACAGGACGATGACCAGACTGCCGGGGCGCAGCACTTCCCGCGCGCGACGCAGCGCAGTACCGAACGCATCGCGGTCTGGCGGAATCTCGGTATGCAGCGACTGATTGACCCGTACCAGCCGGTTGAGCAACTGCAGCAGGCTTTGTTTGCTGCGTCGCGGCTTGATCTCGTAGTGTTCGTTATCGCCGAACACCAACCCGCCGACCCGGTCGTTGTGTTCCAGCGCCGCCCAGCCGATCAGCGCGGCCGCCTGAGCCGCGAGTACCGACTTGAACATCAGGCCGGAGCCGAAGAACAGCCGTCGGCTCTGTTCCACAAGAATGAAAATGGGCCGTTCGCGTTCCTCATGGAACAGTTTGGTGTGCGGCTCCTGCGTGCGTGCCGTCACGCGCCAGTCGATGCTGCGCACGTCGTCACCGGCCTGATAGACCCTTACCTGATCGAAGTCCACGCCACGTCCGCGCAGCTTGGAATGGTGCAGGCCGATCAGCGGGCTGCGCTGGCTTGGGGTGGAAAACAGCTGCACTTCCCGCACCCGATGACGCATCTCGATCAGCTCGCTGAGGCTGACGCGGATGCCCGGCTGGGGGATCAGGTAGGGTTGCATGGGGTCAGGCGACGGCCACGACGTCGAGGATGCGCTGAATCACGCGATCCTGATCGATACCGGCAGCTTCGGCCTCGAACGACAGAATGACCCGGTGGCGCAAGACATCGAACAGCACCGCCTGAATGTCTTCGGGGCTGACGAAGTCGCGTCCGGCCAGCCAGGCATGCGCACGGGCGCAGCGGTCCAGCGAGATGGAGCCCCGCGGGCTGGCACCGTAGGCAATCCATTCGGCCAGTTCCGGGTCGAACTTGGCCGGGGTACGGGTGGCCATGACCAGTTGCACCAGGTATTCCTCGACCGCATCGGCCATGTACAGGCCAAGGATTTCCTTGCGTGCGGCAAAAATCGCCTGCTGGCTGACGCGGCGCTCCGGCTTGGTTTCGCCATTCAGGGCTTCGCCACGCGCCTGTTGAAGGATCTTGCGTTCGACGGCGGCATCCGGGAAGCCGATCTTGACGTGCATCAGAAAACGGTCGAGCTGGGCTTCTGGCAGCGGGTAGGTGCCTTCCTGCTCGATAGGGTTCTGGGTCGCCATGACCAGAAACAGCGGCGACAGGTCGTAGGTGCTGCGCCCGACACTGACCTGGCGCTCGGCCATGGCTTCGAGCAACGCCGACTGGACCTTGGCCGGCGCACGGTTGATTTCGTCGGCCAGCACCAGATTGTGGAAGATCGGCCCTTGCTGGAACACGAAGCTGCCGGTTTCCGGGCGATAGATTTCCGTACCGGTGATGTCGGCAGGCAGCAGGTCGGGGGTGAACTGAATGCGGTGGAACTGGGCTTCGATACCTTCTGCCAGCTCCTTGATGGCCTTGGTCTTGGCCAGGCCGGGAGCGCCTTCGACCAGCATGTGGCCATCGGCAAGCAGGGCAATGAGCAGACGTTCGATCAGCTTTTCCTGGCCAAGGATCTGCGTTGAAAGAAAAGTTCGCAGCGCAATCAGCGCTTCACGATGTTCCATCGGTGACGGTTCCTGGCAGGGCGAACAGCTGTGTCTGACGACTGCTGAGCTGGGGGCGATACTTTAATCCATCCAGGCAGGTATCGACTAACGACTCCCGCGTTTTTTATTGCATTTAAAGAAGTGCCTGTCATTTATGCAGGTATTGTCCTACGTGATCTATGGGGGGCCATGTAGGAAGGTTGGCTCTGGCTCCCGGAGCCACGGCGTCAGAGTCGATAGAAGCTCGCCGCGTTCTCCCACAGCGCCTGACGAGCGCCGCTTTCGCCCAGTGCGTCGATCAACAGCTCGATATCGTCGGGCCGGAAGGGGCGGGGGGCGCGGGTCGACGGCAGGTCGGTGCCGAACATCAGGGCATTCGGGTTGGCGGCGTGGATATCCCTGAGGGCCTCGCGCACCGGAAAGTCCACTCGCCCGAAACCACAGGCCTTGATCCGTACACCGCGCTCGGCAAGGCGCAGGACCACGGGCAGCCCTTCGGCACTCAGCCCCAGGTGATCGATGCTGATGGCCGGGAGTTTGCGCAGGCGTGTTTCGATGGGCGCCAGTTCCCGCGAGTCGATGTACAGCTCGGAGTGCCAGCCTGCGCGTTCATGGACACGCACGGCCAGTGCCTCCAGCTGGTCGAGCTGCTCCGAGCCGCCGCGCTTGAGGTTGAAGCGCAAGGCGCGCACGCCTGCCGCGTTCAGGGTGTCCAGCTCTGCATCGGTGACGCTGGCGGGCAATTGCGTGACACCGACGAAGCCAGGCCCCAACAGGCGCAGCGCCTGAAGCAGATAGCCCTGATCAAAGCCCTGAAAGGAGCCGGACACTACCGCACCGCCGTGAACGCCCAGCGGCTGGACCGTCGCAAGGTAGTCAGCGACACCGAACGGCTCCGGCAGATAGCCGTTATTGGCGATCAGCGGGAAATGCGGGTCGATAATGTGGCAGTGGGCGTCGAAAATGCGGTTCATGATGGACTCCTGTTCGGCGAAGTGTTCACTCTAGGCTCTGTACGAAAAGTCGGCGAGCGAAGGTCAGGCGAGGCAAAAACAGGCGAGGAACGGCCGGGGTCGCGTTCGACTCTACGTGTTGTAAATGAGCATTCCGATTGGACTCGCATCCGAG
>Ga0308164_10000572_pt1 | contig 57222 bp, 51 predicted proteins | sample PhyTR2_FD_201031 | JGI IMG/M metagenome (GOLD analysis project Ga0308164, IMG submission 201031) | Phyllosphere microbial communities from UC Gill Tract Community Farm, Albany, California, United States - DLSLT.R2 | ecosystem: Host-associated > Plants > Phyllosphere > Unclassified | place: USA... | reverse complement strand
TGATTTAGCGTTTTAGACAGAGTCGCAAAGTGCTGAAATCATTGTGGTTGCTTCAGTTTTCATGTGGATTTCTGAGGTCGTTTGGTCAAGCTACCGCCTCAACACTGCTCATAAACGTGTTCGTTCATTAGGGCCGTGTTCAGACGGGCTACATACAAGGAAGCCGGTGGTGCAGTGCGCCGCGACCTCTTTGGCGAGCCGGACGAATGCTGGCTGCAGGATGTTCCCCTGCTGCATCGGCTGGCGCTGGACCGTCTGGAAGCGGTCGCGTCGGTGGAGCGTGAGGAGGGGTGGTCCTGGGTGGAGACGCACGGTTCACTGGATTACTCGGCCATGAGCAAATTCGAGCGCCAGTGGCCCGCGCCGCGCGCGATGACGACCGAGGAAGCCGATGTCATGACGCTGTGGGAGGTGCTGGTGCAAGAAGCCCTCGCCGCCAGGAATGCCCTGTCGCGTGCGTATGAGGCGGCAGAGACTGGAAGCGCCGAAGAAGCCGCACTGGCAGCGCAACCGGACGACGCCGAGAGGGCAACCGAGAACCTGAGCGAAATGAAAACGGCGCTGGAAGGGTCGCTGGTCGAATGGGCATCCGAGCAGTACGCGACGTGTGGCGTGATCGTGACGATCGATCACCAGGGCCGCATCGATGTGCGACGCGGCCTCATGCGCCCGGAGGACCGCAAGGCCCACGTCCAGAGCTTGAAGAAGGCCGGCCAGCCTGTGCCCGCGAGCCTGCAAGGCGCCGACGCGGCCAAGGGTGAGCGTGCGGTGCATTCCGAGCGCCTGATGCTGGACCTGACGGCCCATCGCACGGCTGCGCTGCAAGCCGCGCTGACCGACAACAGCCATGTGGCCCTCGCCCTGGTCGTGCAACGGCTGGTCGAGCCCGTTTTCAACCCACTGCACCACCGCACAGCCGGTGGGCCACTCAAGGTCAGCGCGACCCTGACGCGCCACACGCCGTTATCGAGCCGGGCGACCGACTGCGCCGACTCCCAGGCAGCGACCGTGCTGGATCAAGTCGAGGCGCGTTGGGGGGAACGTCTGCCCGGCCAGGACCTGTTTGGCTGGCTGCTCACGCAGGATCAGGCCACGTTGCTGGAACTGCTGGCGTTTGGCACGGCCAGTGCCCTCGATGACATGCATGCGCGCGAGGGTGCGGAGCGTGCCCAGGCTGCCGCGCTGGCCGAGGCGCTGGAGGTGGACATGGCCGATTGGTGGCAGGCCACGCCCGCGACGTATTTCGACAGCGTCTCCAAGGCCCAACTCATCGAGGCCGTGACGGAGGCTTGCGGCGCAGAAGCGGCCAAGCCGATGGCGACGCAGAAGAAGGCCGAGGCGGTGGCCCATGCAGCGGCCAAGCTCGAAGGCAAGCGCTGGTTGCCGACGCCACTGCGGCGCGAAGTGAAGGCACAGCCAGCGGCATGACCACCGGCCGGCGCTTCGAGGGCGAAGCGCCGGCCATCCAGGCCACCGGCCTGCACAACAATCGACGTTCCAGGAGCTTGAACCATGACCACTGAGAATTTCGCGCCCGTGCTGCAGCAGTTGGCCGCCAGGGAAGACATCGACGTGACCGACCTCTACATCGAGGGGAACGTGGTCTTCAAGCGCAAGGACGGTTGGATGACCGGAACGGTCTGCCAGATCGGCACGCCGTACTGGAACGCCGCCAAGGCTTCGGCCGAGGTGCTGGCGCGGCTGCGAGGGCAGTAGATCGCAGATCGACAGCCAACGCCTGACCTGAAAGGCGTGGGTGGCTCGAAGGGCCGTTCTGACGAACGCCCGGACGGCACTCGAGTTTTTTCCCCCGCACGAGGAACCCCAATGACCCTCACACCACAGCGCCTCATTTTTCCCGACGAAGCCGACGCGATCGCCTACTGGCGCGGACGCGAGATCAAGACCTGGGCAGTGGACGTCCAGGCCGGGCCGGCGCAACGGCCGAGCTACCGCCAGACGGTCTACGTCCGCGCGCGCACGGGCACGGCCGCCGCGGAGGTCGAACAGCGCGAGATTTACCCGGCACGGCCACGCTCGGCGCAATGGCGCTCCCGTCTGGCGGGACCGCGCGAGCTGGGATGTGTGCCCACGCCGTTCTAGACTGAGTTCATCCCCAACAGGAGACGCGCAAGGCACCCGGTCCCAGCACCAAGCGAGCGGGCGGGCGAACAAAGAATTTTGAAGTGGAGGAAAAACCAGTGACGACCAACATCCAGAGCCTGCAGACGCGGCGACCCCGGGTCTACCTTGCCGGTCCCAGTGTGTTCCGGCCCAATGCCAAGGCGCACTTGGCCAGCCTCGCCGCGCAATGCGAGCGGCACGGCCTGACTGCGCTGCTACCGACCGACGATTGCGCCGGCGCGGCCGATGCGCCGCTGGCGCGGCGCATCTACGAGTCGAACACGCAGATGCTGCGCAGCGCCGATGGCGTGCTGGCGGACCTGCAGGAGTGGCGTGGCCACGAACCCGACTCGGGCACCGCCTTCGAGGTTGGCTTTGCTGCCGCGCTGGAACTGCCCATCGTGGGATACGGTGCGCCCGTGGACTGCTATGCCGATCGCGTGTCAAAGACCAGGAAGTGCGAGCGCGACACGCTTGGCATGCTGCGCGAGTGCGACAGCCAGATGGCGGTCGAAGACTTCGGAATGCCGCTGAACCTGATGCTGGGCTGCTCGGCCGTGCTGGTGAACTCGGAGGAAGAGGGCATTGCCATGCTCGCGGCCATGCTGCGGCATGGGCCGGCATCGTCTCGCAAGGGCACGTTCGACAGTTGGCTGCAGGCGCGTGTGCTGGACTACAACGCCCGGAAAGTCTCCGGCTAGTCAATGCCCAAGGTTTGCGCCGCCTGAACCAGTGAGCGCAGCCCTTTTCTCATCGAAGCAGAATCACTGGCCTTCGGCGTTGTCCGAAGCGCCGCCTTCGGCGAGCTGCTGGGTCAACCAGGCCGGCTTGCGACCGCGCGTGCCTTCGCTCCACGTCTGGCCGTCCGGACCGGTGAAAGTCTTGCCCGTGCCGGCGACCTTGGCACCCAGCGGCTTGCGCACTCGCTGCGGCTTGTCGGCTTTGTCACCCTTGCCAACGCGCAGACCGAGGTCCTTGGCCGTGATGCCGTAGGCGTCGATTTTCTCGATCAGTTCCTGGATGACGGAAGCCATTGCTTCCTTGCGTTGCTTTTCCGCTTCGGCTTGCAACCGGAGACGCTGAGCTTCGAGTTGCTGGATCTGGGCGTTGATATCTTCGAGGGAAACGCTGGACATTAATTAATCCCGATATGATGTTTATAAAATGCTAGTTTAGCAAAATTTCGGAGAAAAGATCCACTAAATAAAAGTAAATTCCGAGACATACATGTTATAAAAATGATCATATATGAGAATTCAAATATTTATTTTTTATAATGGATTCTTGATGATCAAAAGTTGATAATATTATTTAATTTCATCGCAAAAAATGCTAAACGAAAAAAATGATTCTGCAGATCAACATCCAAAAAACCACAGACTAAACAAAGTTCCTTTTTATCAACGTCCTTTATCTCAGATTGAAGAGACAGAACTTTTTGAGATTGAAAAATTGGAAGAAGGATGGTTTGTAGAATTTAAAAGGGAGTTGCCTGAATCATCTAAAGTCGCAAGATCAATAAGTTCTTTTGCGAATTCCCATGGCGGACTTGTTGTGATCGGAGCAGTTGAGAATCAGAAGAATAGAAACTTTGATTCCTGGAAATTAATGACGAAACATCAAGCAAATGATTCTATTGAAAGAATACGAAATGCAAGTATTGCTCATCTCACCCCATCTCCATTTTATGAAATAGAAGCATTCAAGCATCCGGGGGATGGTAACGACGAAGAAAAATGTTGGCTGGTTTTGCTTCGAATTCCTAAAGGTACAAACGGTCCGTATTTGCATAGCAACGGTTGCGTATATGTGAGGGTCGGCGACTCAGCAGCGCCGATGCCTTTGAACGATCTAGGTCAAATGGAGCGAATATGGTCTGAAACAGCTAAGAGAAAGAATGATTTAAAAGAACGAATCGAATTTCTGTCCGATCAGTATTTAAATGGCCTACCGAGTTTTCAATTTGTAATCGCAGCTGACGAAAAATTATTCGACGAAAATTCTAAAGAAGCTTTTTCTTTATTTAAGAAACATGCGCTTTCTCAACATGCAAACTCTACAAAGCCTTTATTCAATCGAATTCAAACGCTAGATAACTCGTATGTCGCAAGACTGATTAATCAACTCGGGGGACCAGCTAGTATCGTTTGGGACTTCGATCGAAGCAGAAGACTTCACATTATTCATCTTCCAATAGCTACCCATCTGTGGGAGCGCAGCAATTATCAAGAATCAATAGGCGATAAATTTGCATCAGCAGGATTGGAGAAGCTTCGACCTTTTCTTTTAAATCAAACAAATGATAGATGCATCATATGCAATCTTCTGCCATCTCTTTATTTTCTATCAATAGTGCTTTATAAAATAAAAGCTTTTCATAAAGAGTTGGGAGATCACGCTCTTCTGCGTTTGAATGCAAGAGCGGTGGATGTTAAGAATACTATTCCATATTTGGACACGAAGCGTTATTTTTCAGAGGCTGAGTCATTGGGCGTGCCTCAAATTTTTAGAGACTTGGATTTCATCAGTCCTTTAAATCAGTTGAGTAGTTGGATTGAGCTATCGGAGCTAGATGAAAGTCAGGCTGGATTAAACGGTATTGATTTATCAAACACATTCACCGTATTTATATTGGCTGGCATATCCCTTGGCGTCTCAGCGTATATATCTGCTGGGGTAAGCGAAACTTCAAGAGAAGAGATAGAGATTGGAGAGCTCGTGAGGAATTTCTCAATAATGGCGTCTACTGCTTTTTCATGGACAAACCGATCCAACCCTGATGCAAAAAAAGTCCGATTCTAGAGTGCTTGCGTAGGCAACTTGGTTCGAATATTAACTTGGTAACATGACCGATGGGCAGTGCTAATGCTAATTGAAAATTGTCTTTCGGGAGTTTGCTTTGTGCCTCTTGACGAAAACGGGCCAAAAATATTTGGTTTCTCTGAATATCTTGCAGGTTTGGCGCTCATGGTATTGGCTTGGACAATTGCAGATGTGAGATATCGATTCCGCATTAGGACGGCACCCATACCTCTATTGGGAATCACTTTTTCGGTTGTTTCTACTATAGGCTTGCTTACGTTGTTGACGGATCTCTGGCGCACAGAGCAGTGGCTTGTACCAAAAGGAAGTTATCTTACACCTGGGTTGTGGCAAGCATTTCTTGGAGGATTGTTTTTTCTGACATTCCTAATTTGGACTTGGTTTGCTTTTATTAAGCCACCGATATATGGAAAGCTTAACTCTGAACGATTCGCGCTCACGTTGTATCGATTTGTTATCAATGGTTCTCCAGAGGATTTAGCAGTCATTGCAGACGAAATATCATCTTCAGCTTTGAAGCTTGTCTACCATGCTACGGATAGGAGTAAGTTAAAAAACATTGAAATCAAGAAAAAAACGAAAAGTAAAAAAATTCCTAAGGTCGAAGCATATGCTAACGATCTTCTTCTGCTCATCGCTGACAGGAGGTTGTGCCAGTCAATCGTTAAGTCTTCACCCGTAACCGCACTGGCCGTATTTGATGCGATGGCAGAACTCCAGAAGTTTGATATTCAAGTGGAGACCTTTGCCAAAAACATTGTCAACGAAGCTCTCATAAATAAAAACTCTTTTCTTTTTCACGAGTCAGAAGGATACGAATCAGGCTTGATTGGCTACCATAAGCCTTTGAGTCAAGCAATGTTCGCCAATTATGAGATGGTGGAGAAAATTGGAACTCTGCTTGATCCGCAAATGCGCCGCGATAGTGAATTGGATGCTGCACAGTGGGAAGCCTATTGCAGGATTGTGCTGATGACATTCAGCGATTACGTAGAAAAACGATATGCAAGCCATTCTTCAGTGTTATATCGCGCGCTGGGTTATATAAAAAACGCAGCCTCAGACTTATACACATTGAATGATATTCCGAGTATTTGGGGAACGCAGCCATACCAGCGGCTTTGCGTCGTCGTTCAATTCATTGAAGACTTAGTCAAGATCCTTGATAAGAATGAATTCTTTGATTATGTACGTATTCGTATAAGGGAGAAGCATGGTCATCCGCACGAGACTCTTTACGATTACGTTGCCAGCATGATATTTGAGGTGATATTTTATGCCTCAGGAGTTAATTCACCACAGTGGGGGTGTTGGATGATTCAACATAATTCAGTCTGGAGTAAGATATTCAATTCTAATAACCTTGAAGGCCCTGCAGGCAAGTTGGTTAAGTTTAAATTGCGACGACTCCTTTATGACGAAATTGTCGACATGAAGCGTTTTCCTAATTTTAAAGGTGCGAAAACATTAGGTTTTTGTCTGAATGTAATGGGACTTAAGGTAAGGCAGGGTGATTACAGCAAAGACAGCCGAGCGCTTCAAAAGGCAGTGCTTGCTTGGACAAAGAAAAACTTTTTATGGCTGCACAGTTACAATCCGCGCGTTGCCGAATCATGCTTGGTTGCCGGAATAACCTTCGAGATAGATAAACAGCGTTTGGTGCGTACTTATCCAGTTGAAGGACTTAGGCGTGAACCAAACTTCATCTATTTGGAACTTGATTCAATTTTGCCGGAGTCTACGGCAGTCGGTTCTGGTTTTGATAAAAGTAAAGCATGAGATTTTCTCTGAAACTTAGGTAACATACTTTCTTTGCTATGCTGTGCAGTCGGCGTCTGACATCCTAAACCTACGTTTACGTCTCAATGACGATAGCAAGCCCAGTCCTGAGTTTTCATCAGTCGTTCGTAGGCCAAGCTGTAGCGCTCAAGCGTGCCGCTTCAAGCTTAGCTAAAGACATATATTCTTGGACTCAAAACGCATTGTTGGTTATTTGAAGAGCTTATATTCTTGAGGCCGCTACAGGTTGCGCCAAAAAATGCCATTTTGGCAAGCACGCGATTAACAGGCCTAAGCTTTAAATAAGCTGCATTTATCATGCTCTCGTCAAATTTTGAAATTTTTTCAAATGACAGAAACAAATAAACTGCAGATTGCTGTTGGTGTCGATGGCTGTCGATACGACTGGATTGCAGTTTTCAAACAATTAAATTGTCTTGACTACAAGATTTTCAAAGACTTTGCCTCGCTGACGAACCATTTCCCCCAAGCAGATTTCATGCTGGTAGACATTCCAATCGGCTTGCCATGGTCGGGGGCAAGGACTCGATCGTGCGATGTCTTGGCTCGGAAGAAACTAGGAAAACGCGCATCCAGCGTCTTCCCAGCACCGTCGAGGGAAGCCTGCCATGCCTCCTCCCTGGCAGAGGCCAAGACAGCTAATGTGGCTGCAACGGGTTTCAGCTTGTCCGTTCAGACTTGGAACATCTGCAAGAAGATCGCAGAGGTGGACCTTTTCATGCGATCGTCTTCGGTGACGAAAATGCACGTGCGTGAGATGCATCCTGAAGTGTGTTTCTGGGGTCTGAACGATGCGCAAGTCATGCGTCATTCAAGAAGCACGCCGGGAGGCATTGCTGAACGTCTGGCGCTTCTGACGAGGTGCGAGCCGTCGTCCAGCAGTCTTCTTGAAAGAGTCATGCTGGAAAACCCAAGGAAGCACGTCAAGCCCGACGACGTGTTGGATGCGCTGGTGGGTTTCGTGACTGCCAGCAGACCGGCCGACAAGCTCAGGAAACTTCAGGGCGAGCCGACGCACGATTTGCTCCACATTCCCATGGGAATTGTCTACGCGACGGGTGCATGACCGTCGCTGCAATGCGCCCATCGCTTTTCCAAACCTTCAGAACAATCCCAGCTGCGGCGTTTTTTTCTTGGTCTCTCCCCATCTGGCCCGCGCTTCCCGAAATGCCACTCGGTGATCGACCAGCGGTGGCGGCAGCGGATTCGAGGTGGCCAACCAAGGCTCATGACCCAAGCCCTTGGGAACGCTGGACAGCTCTGGAATCCAGGATCGGACGTATGTTTCTTCGGGGTCCAGATCCCGCCCTTGCTTGACCGGATTCAGGATGCGCGGTCCGCGCTCTTCTCCCAAGGTGCCCTCGTTGATCGCCACCTGCATCCAGGTGATGCCGGGCTCGTAGTCATCGAACATCTCAGCCAGCGCGACTCCTACCTCGTCCGGATGCAGGCCGAGCAGCTGGATGCCGTAGGAAGTCACCATCTGCCGCAGCCGGAAGTTAATCCAGCCGGTCGCTGCCAGTTCGCGCATGGCCGCATCGGGCATCGGGATGCCGGTTCTGCCAGCCCGCCACAGAGCTGCCGTGTCGCGCGTCGGGCTGTCAGGCGCAATCCAGAGCGGCTGGGCGTATTTCGACCATCGTTTCGAATAACTTGTCAGGAAGCCTTTTCGCATGGTCACGCGGCGGTGGAAGGCGCCAAACGACTTGCCAGCCACCGTTGCGGCCTGACCCGGATGACGCGCGAGCCAGCGCGCCTTGGCCTGCATGGTTTCCAGGCAGGCCCGGTCGCTCGACAGCACGCCGGCGGCGAAGTGCGTGGAGAGCTGGCTGCTGCTGGTGCGGTCCTGTGCGGGCAGCCACATGCCCGCCTCGTAATCGCTCTCCGGAAGACGCGCTAGGAACGCGCGCAGAAGCGCGATCGGATGGTCCTGGCCAAGCCGCGTGGGTGCCACGCAGTCCTGGCCTGACAGGTACGGTGTCTCAGGCCGGTCGTCTTCTGGACCTGAGTGCCGGATGAGCTCGCCATTGACGACCTGGAGCGGAATGTTCGCTTGCGCGAGTTCGCGTTCCAGCCGATCGCGGCACTCGACCTCCAGCGGAGATCCGTCTGCAGCGTTCCGGATGACGACGCTGCAACCGTGCGTGCGACACAGGCGAGCCAGGGACAGCGTGTCACCCGGGCCCAGCAAGACCAAGGGCACGTTCCGAGCCGCAAGCTGCCTGGAGAGTGCCAGTTCGCCTGCGTTCTCGAGCGCCAGCCGGTTCGGGGTCCGCTGCGGTCGGCCTCGGGCCTCGGGCGCAATCCGCATCGCCACGCAACCTGTGTGGGCACGGCTCAGCGCCAGGCTCAGCGCCAGGTTGTCTTCCATCCGCAGGTCCTCGGCCAGCCACAGAAGGGCCTTCGTCATGGGCAGCGCCTTTTCGTTGGTCGCGTTCAGTCGCTTTTCTCTGTCTGGTGCGCCTCGAACCAGTCGCAGTGCTTCGTCACCATGCACTCGCCGCACTTGGGCGTTCGGGCCACGCAGACCTTCATCCCGTGCTGGATCAGCCACTCGTGGGCATGGCGCTTGAACCGCTTGGGCGTCTGCGCGTTGATGGCCTCCGTCGCCTTTTCCGCCGACGTGGTCGCGACAAAACCCAGGCGGTTCCACAACCGCAGGATGTGGGTGTCCACCGCGATGCGGTCTTCGGCGAACAGAAAATTCATCATGAGGTCGGCGACCTTGTCGCCCACGCCGTGCAGCGACAGAAGATCTTTCCGGTTGTTCGGAATCTGGCCGTCGAAGTCCTCGATGATCTGGCGGGCCATGATCTTCAGGCCCTCGGTCTTGCGGTTGTAGTGCGCCACCGGCTTGATGATGTCCCGCAGTTCGTCGTCGTCCAGCGCGAGCAGTTCTTCAAAGGTCGAGACCTTCTTGTAGAGCGGCACGCACGCCTTGACCACCCGCGGCGTGACGGTGACGGTCGAGAGGCAGCCGGAAACGAGGCTGCGAAACGGAGTGGCGGACAGCCCGTTGGTCATCCACGGGTCGTCCGTCTTGTCGAACGTGGTGTAGGCCTTGCTCAGCCGGTCGTAGACGGCGGTCACTTGGCGCTTGTCGGCCGCTGCCGGTTCGTCGTACGCCGCATGCGCGCCGTGTTGGGTCTGGGTTTTCATGGGTGCGGGTGGCTCACGCGTGTTACGACCTCGACGACACCCGCGATCTCAACGTCACGGCGCGTCGCTGAGGCCAAGTGTTGCGATCAGGCCTCGGCCATGCCTTGCTCGCGGATCGTGTCCGCAGCCTTGGCAAAACGCTCGCGCAGTTGCTGTGCCGTCTTGCCCAACGCCATCAAGTGCTGACCTTGCTCGGCATAACCCAACTCGGTGGACAGGGCGCTCTGATCGTCGAATGCGCCAACGTAGTAGTCCAGGCCCGACATGGCGCCGCGCACGGCGCTCAGGTCCACGAGGTGCTGGTCGGGCGCGGCCTTGACCATTTCGCTGGTTCCCTTGTTCGTGCCTTCCATGATCCGATCCGCGAAGTCGTTCGGCTCGGTGTCCAGTTCTTTCAGGAAGCCGACGAAGGCTTTTTCCTGTTCGGTCGTTGCTTGGGCATACGCTTCAAGTAGGGACTTGACCTCTTCGCTGGCGGCCTTGCCGTGGAGTTCCAGCGCGGCTTCGCTGCCCTGCTCGCTGGCGGAGCGCAGTGCGTGGAGGCCGGCGATGTGCCACTTGATGAAGTTTTCTTTGGACATGAGGATGCTTTCGGTTGAAGGGAACGAAGGGAAGTGCGCGCGCCGGAATCAGGGCTGACTGGGCCCGGCGAACTAAATATCGGACGATTCCGTCCAATAAGAGGAGCATACTGGTCTGATTGCCCAAAGCCAGGGCGGATGACGCCTTCGGTCGTAGGACCGGTCTTGCGCGCGGGTCCCTTGAATCCGATCAGGTCAATCGGTCAGCAAGCCCTTGGTCCTCAGCAGCAGGATGGCGTCCTCGACGTCCGAAGCACAGCGCTCGCGCAGGAGGTCGATCGGCGCACCGTAGGCCGCCTGGAACGACATGGAGTGAAGCGCCAATTCGACAAACCGCTTGGCGGTCTCGACGGTTGCCGCTGAAGGCGCGGACACCGACTCAGGGTCCAACGCCGCTGCCACACGGTTGACGGAACCCTCGAAGCTCACGCGGTAGGCCATCGTTGCGAGGTCCGGAAAATTGACCGCCTCCGCCGCGGTGATCCGCATGAGCGCGACGCAGCGCGGCACCAGCAGGCTGTTGGCCAGCTCCATCCCGACATGGCGCAGCCGGTCGGCGACATCGCCACCGGGGGTCATCGGCGCCAGTCCGGCAAACATCTGGTGGATCGAGCGCTCCACGACGGCCGCGAACAGCGCAGCCTTGTCCGCGTAGCGCCCATAGAGCGCGGATTTGCCTGCACCCGAGCGCTCGGAGACCTTGTCGAGCGTGGTGCGGCCGAAACCCAGTTCGAGGAACAAGGCGGTGGCCGCATCGAGGACGCGTTCCTCTACCAGTCCCGCTTCGCTCGCCGGCGGACGTCCGCGCCGGGCCTTGTGCGATGCGGCTGCGTGGCCAAGAGGCGTGGGGGAGGGCTGGGCTGTCATGGACGCATTTTCCAACTGCGCGCTGAGCCAGGACCGCCTGTTCTGGCTGTAGCGACTTGCTCCTACGCCCTTGGCGTCATGGAATGGGCTGTAATTAATGCAACGGACGATATCGTCCATAACACAGGAATTCTAATGTCAACGCTCCCTGATCGCATGCGCGCCGCTGTGCTGCATGCCGCCGATGCGGATTTTCAGTTCGAAGATGTCGCCCCTCCCGTCCTCCGTCCCGATGAGGTGCTGGTGAAGGTCGAGGCCTGCAACGTGGTTCAGAACCTGAAGAACGTGCTCAAGGCAGCCGAAGATCCACAGGGCGATTTCGCCTATCCCGAGTTGCCCGCCATCCTGGGCCTCGATGTCGCAGGGACGGTGGCGGCGTGCGGGCCGCTGGTGATCGGCTTCGCGGAGGGCGACCGGGTCTACGTGAATCCTGGGTTGTCCTGCGGTGGTTGCGAGGCGTGCCGTACGGGACGCGCGATCGACTGCGAAGCCTTCGCGCTGCGGGCGTATTTCGGTATTGGCAAGCAGAGCCAGAAATCTTTGAACGACCATCCGGCCGGTGGCTTTGCGGAGTACATCGCGGTGCCGCAAGCCAACCTCGTGCGGCTGCAGGACGATGTGGATTTCGACACCGCCGCGCGCTTCGGCTACCTGGGAACGGCGTTTCGCGCCCTCAAGCTCGCCCGATGCGGGCCGGGCAAGGTTGTGGTGGTCAACGGCGCCACAGGCACCCTGGGCCTCGGCGCGGTGGCCATCGCGCTGGCCCTGGGCGCCAAGCAGGTCCTGGGGATCGCACGCGACGAGGATCTGTTCCCAAAGACCGAAGCCCTGAGCGCCAAGGGCCGGGTCCAGATGCTGAAGTCGGTGGAGGATCGTGCACCAGGCACAGCGATCGACATCGTGGTCGATGCCATCGGCGGCGGTGCGCCAGCAGAGCCGTTCCAGCAAGCCCTCTACAGCCTTCGAAGAGGGGGACACTTCGTCAACATCGGCGCCAACGACACGGAGATCCCGGTGGATTTCTTCTGGGCCATGTCTAACAACATCACCATCACCGGGTCTAGCTGGTTCACGACCGCCGACTGCCAGGAGATGGCGGACTTGATGGGACAAGGCACGCTGGATCTTTCGTACCTGGAGCAGAAGCGTTTCCCGCTCGCCAGCCTCAACGAGGCGATCGCTGCGACCGACCAGCGCAGCGGTGGGTTCACGAACTTTTCGGTCGTTCCGAACCTGCAGGACGTTGCATAAAAAGTTCTTCATCGTCCACGTGAGAGCAGGGTACCCATGAAGGAGGCGAATACCCGTTTGTCCTCGTCGGGGAGCCGAGCAGACTAACCCGCCAGCTCGTTGGTCATAGACAAGAGCCAGTTTCGCGATCGTGAAACTGGCTCTTGTCTTAGGTGCCCGGATGCTTGAAAGATTTCGGCTGCGAGACAGACATCATGATGTGCCATGTCTGTCAAAAAAATGGTTGTTGATTATGTGGTTTATCAACATAGAAAAAGCCGGTCTTGGCTCTGTCCAGAGTGGGATTGAATCAGTGTGTTGATGCCAAGTTCAGAGTCCATCAGAGCAGAATCGCAACCCTTAGAAGCCGCTCAGCCTGCTGCCCTTGCGGGCGTCCATACGCTGTTGCATTCGAAGCCAGATAGTGCCGCTTTCGGACTATTTCGGCTTTTGGACGTTGATTGGAGAAGGCAAAGCGTTTTGTTTCCAAAGCCAGAATGCCGTACAAAGCAGTAGCACAGTCGCTGCCGCATGGACCCAAGCCAAGGCATTTGCACTTTCGGCGGTTCGGTTGCTCAGCACTCGAACCGACAAGGGTCCCAGGATCTGACCTGATGCGAACGCAACGGTCATGCGTGCCAGCAGCGGCGTTGGATTCTCGGGGACTCGATCGCGCGCCAGTTGAAATCCCGCCATCGTGACGATCATGAACGTGCCGCCGATCAGCACGGCGCTGGCAGCCAGTGCCCAGAGTGATGTCGTCATGACCAGCAGGGCCGTTCCCAGTGCCATGATGCCTTGTGCCAAGGCCCACACCCGCTCGCGGGACCAAGCTGCCAGATAGTGTGCGCTCAGCATGACGGACACGGCGGCCATCAGCCCGAACAGTGGCCAGATGAGACCGAAGATCATAGGGTCGGCAATCTGCTGCCTTGCCATGGCCGGAAGGTACGTCGCTGGCACGATGTATCCGAAGCCCGAGATGCCATAACACAGCACAAGGGTCAGGTGACCGTGTCGGCAAGCATCCGGAAGTGGCAAGGATGGCCAAACCTTCCGTGCCGTTGACGCTTTGGCCAACCTCTGCATTCCCATCGTGACCAGTCCTGCACCCGCACAGGCCAGCAGACCCATCTCAAGCCACAACCAGCGAGCAGGTTGCTGGCCGCCGAGCCAAGGCAGTGTTCCGGCGGCTGCGATGCCCATGCCCACGCCGGTATAGATCAGAGCTCCCAAGTGCCGCGCTTGGCGGCGAGCGAGTTCAGCCAGACCCCAGCTGCTGGCGCAGACGAGCGCCCAGGCGCTGAAGACGCCCGATGCTCCTCGCAGCGTTGGCCCCAAGAGCACGGACGCTCCGCTGCCAATCCATGAGATCGACAGTGTCGTGATCGCGATTCCGTAGAGCGCGAACTGCAGGCCCCGACGTGGATCGGCTGAGAACCGAGCTGCGGTGAGCGCTCCGAACAGGTAGCCCACGTAGTTCGCCGTGGCCCAATCAGAACCCGAAGCGGCGCTCAATATACCGTCGCGCAGCATCAGGGGAAGCAGCGGTGTGAAAGCAAATCGACCAACGCCCATTGCCATGGCCAACGCCAGGATGCCGATGATGACAACAAGTATTGGGATGCGGTCAGTTTGCGGGGTCCGGGAAAACGATTCATCGGCCATCAGTCGTACCGAGCCCTTCACAAATGTTTTTGACGCGCAGAGTCGAACTGCGATCTTTCTTGAATTAGCACAAGGAGTTCATAGAAGTCTGCTGATGGTTGGTTGAGCCATAGAAATCGGCAGGATGGCACAAGCGGCAGGCGCTGCGGGTTCTGGCCTGTCAATCCAGCGACGCTCCAGAGACCTTGACACGCTCGCCTTGCACCTTGAAGTCGCTCACCAGGAAATTGCGGTACTCCGCAGGGGTAGAGCCGATGGCAATGTAGGAATAGGCATCGATGTTTGCTTTGCGGAACTCTGGGTCCATCAGGATGCGACGAACATCGGATGCGATCTTTTCGACGATCGCAGGCGCTGTTCCCGCGGGCGCGACCAAGCCGATGCTGAAGACGGCATCGATGTCCCTGACCCCGGCTTCCTTGAAAGTCGGTACGTCCGGCAGTGCCAGGCTGCGCGAAGGTGACGACACGGCCAGTGCCTTGAGCTTGCCAGCCTTGACATGCTGCTCGATGACCGAGACCCCGAGGACAGCCGAATCGACCTGGCCCGAGATGACGTCGGGAATCAATGGACCTGCTCCCTTGTAGGGGACATGGACCATCTCGAGGCCTTCCTGCTTGGTGAACATGGCAAGGGGAAGATGCACGATACCGCCAGCTCCAGACGAACCATAAGTTAGGGGTTTGTCCTTGGCGTTTCTGGCGAGATGAATGAATTCCTGCAGGCTGTTCGCCTTGGAATTCACTGGAACGAAGAACACCATCGGAACGCTGATCAGTCGCGAGATCGGTGCGAAGTCCTTTTCGGCGTTGTAAGGCAGCTTTTTGTAGAGATGGGGATTCATCGTCAGTGCGGCTTCGGTGGCCGCGAACAGCGTGTAGCCGTCAGGCGCGCTCTTGGCCACGAACTCGGCGCCGATGATTTCATTGGCGCCGGTCTTGTTGACCACCAGCACCGGCTGACCCCAGTCCTTGCCCAAGCGCGTCGCCAACACCCGCGACAGGTTGTCCACCGGGCCACCGGGCGCGTAGGGCACGACAATGCTGACGGGCTTGGTCGGAAAGACCTCTGCCATTGCGCAGGGCAATGTCAAAGCCAGAAGCACGGAAGTTGTGATCGAGAGAAGGGATTTCATTGCAAGACGTTGATGAGAGCAACCAGGACGGTGACCGCTTTCGTGGAAAGTCGATCCTGCCTTAGGAATCCGCTGGGACAGCGAATGCCGGGGCCCGTGAATGCTCATCGTCGGCTGACAGACTGTCCAATACTCCATGGGTCTGGGCCAATACCTAGTAGGTATGAACACTGCGGGTTTTTACGGAGTTGCCGCCATGCTCGCCACGTCGATCGCTTCGCGCGACGTCACGATCCGATCCGATCGGATCGAACCGATCCCATGCCGCGATCCATCTAGATTCAATGATGTTGCTGTCGGCCAGTCACTCTCTTGACCCAGGTGTTCGTGCCTGCGACGTATGCCATCGTCCGATGCGCGCCGAGTACCCAAACAGTTCGACGTCGGGTACTGACTCTCAAAGAATGCCAGCTCTATGCAGCAGACCGATGACGAATGGCATCAGCAAGGCCGTCACGATGCTGTTCAAGCCCATGGCCAGTGCCGCGAACGCACCCGCCGTCGGATGGGCTTGAATCTCGCGCGCCATGCCAATGGCATGCGCCGTGAGGCCGATGGCGAAACCCCGTGCCGCCGGATCGTCGATGCGCAGCAGGTTCAGCAGCGGGCGCGACATGATGGTCCCGACGATGCCGGTGATCGCCACCGCCACGGCCGCCAGCGACGGCAGGCCGCCGAAGCGCTCCGCGACGGGCATGGCGATCGGCATGGTGGCCGACTTGGGTGCCAGGGAGATCAGCGTCTCCAGCGATCCACCCAGGGCCCAGGCCACGAGGACGGCCGAGAAGATGGCGGCGATCGAGCCGACGACCAAGGCCACCGTCACCGGCAGCCAGAGTTCCTTCAGGCGCGCCAACTGCCCGCTGAGCGGGATGGCGAGGGCGACCGTGGCGGGACCGACCAGGAAGGTCAGGAAGCGCGTGCCTTCGGCATAGACGGCGTAGGGCGTGCCGGTGGCCAGCAGCACGGCGACGACCACCGACACGGTCGTGAGCACGGGAATCAGGAAGGGATTGCCACCCGCGCGCCGGAAGAGCCACACGGCGGCGGCGTAGGCCAGCAGCGTGAGCGTGAGCCAGGTCAGGGACGCGTGGGAGAGCACCGACCACGCCGGGTGGAAGACGTCGGCGCTCACCGGCCGGCCTTCGCGCGCAGCTTGAGCATCCACTGGAACGTCAGGGCGGTCACGACCAGCGTGACGGCCGCGCCGACGACGCAGGCGATCAGGAAGGGCTGCCATTCCCTGGCGACGCGGCCGAAATGCATCATCACGCCGGCGACGGACGGGACCAGCAGCAGCATCAGGTGCTGCAGCAGGGTGCCACCGGTGCGCGCCAGGGCTTCGGGCGCGCGGCCGCGCCACATGAGGCCGGCGAACAGGAGCAGCATGCCGACCAGCGCGCCGGGCAGTGGCAGGGCCAGCACCTGGACGATGCACTCGCCCAGCAGCTGAAACAACAGGAGGGCGGCGACGGCGTAGATCATCGAAACGACGGCGGGTGGTGCCGGAAAGGACGGAGCGACCGATGTTAGTCAAGGCGCGGCGGTCTTGGTCGGTCCTGCTAGCGACCACGCCCCCCTTCCCGCTTACGTCGGCTCGATGTCCTGGCACTCAGCCGCACGCATAGCTGGCCGCCGCTTTGACCGATCCTGTGCCGCGGTAGATGGCACGTTGAGGGTAGGCGCAGATCGGCAGCGATACCGATGCGTCCGACGAGGTCAGATCCAGGCGGTCCGGTGCAGGACCGTTCTCGACCCAGTTGCGCAGCGCCTCGAACAACTGGTCGTTGGTGCCGCCATTGATCGGCAGCGCTGGCAAGGGCACCTTGGTGGCTGCCGTGATGGTGCCTGTGACCGGATCGAGCGAACTCACCTTGAAGACCGTGTTGTGACCCATGGCCGGAATCAGGAAGAGGCGATCGAACTTCTGCACCTCGGCCACGCCCCCCATCGAAGCCGCGACGCGCGAATAGTAGTTGACCGAGCCCGCCGGCGTGATCAGCTCGTCGGCCAGACCGTGATAAGTGAGGATCTTGCCGCCCCGGTCGCGGAATGCGCTCAGGTCCGGATTGTCGGTGTTGATGCGGCTGAACCAGGGCTGCAAGGCGATGCCCTGTGCGTTGACATTGGCGAGATCGCCGAATGTCAGGCTCTTCCATCGGTCTGCCGGCGCTCCGCTGGCATTGACGAAGGTCGCAGGCACAGTTTGAGCGTATTGCGGGGACTGCAAGCTCAGGGCCACGTTATCGGAAGAGATCGGGAACGGTACGCTACCGGCCAGGCTCGTCAGGCTCGTGCCGCGGGTCAGACCCCACCACAGTTGCCCGGATCCCAGCGTCGTAGCGCTGGCGTTGTCGACCGCTGGCGCGGGCGCACTGCCGTCGGTCGTCTGGCCGTACCAGATCTTGTTGACAACTCTGGCTTCCGCCAAGCTTAGGCACCGGGCCGGATCGCTCTGAGTGCCGGCGAGGCCGGTCGCGGTCGCGGAACTCGTGCACAGCGCCGCGGCGTCGAGCGTCGGGTCGTAGCGGCACGCCGCCGGATTCAGGACGAAGCCAAGCGACGCGGCATCACAAGCGCCCGTCGCTGCAGCGCTGACGGCGTCGAGCTTGGTCATGGCGATTGGTCCACCCAACTCCCTGAGCATCACCGTCTGTGGATAGATCTCGCTGGTGATGAAGTTCGTCCAGTTGATCGCCGGCGCGCCTGCGAGGATGCCGTCGTAGTCGCCCGGGTAGACCTGGGCGGCCTTGAAGCCCTGCCGCCCACCGGTGGAGAACCCGTCCCAGTACGCACGGCGGTGCGCCTTGGCGTAGTACAACCGTGTCAATGCCTTGGACTTGTCGGCCATCTCGTGGATCGCGCGCTCGGCGAAATCCTTCCAGGCCACCTGGTTGACCGTGCCGTCGGGATTCATGAGGAACGACGCGTTGGAGCCGCCGGTGTAAGGGGCGGTGGTCTTGCCGTGATCCGACAGCACGACGGCATAGCCATTGACCACGGCCGCCAAGTGCAGCGGCTGGAAGGTTGCATTTTCATAGCCGATGCGCGTGGGGTCGGTGTGACGCCCGCCGGCCCAGCCGCCGCTGCCGAAGGCGCGGATGCGCTCGTTCCAGCGGTTCGGACTCGGCAGCCACACCTCGATGCCCACCCCCTGGGTGGTGGAGGGAGCGCCTGCCGCCCCGGAGTTACCGGGTCCGACCACCAGCTTGACCAGGCACATGGGGGTCGTAAGCACAGGCGGAGCAGGGCTTGCCGGGGTGCCGGACAAGGCCAAGGCATCGCCGGCGTTGAAGGCCTTGACGAGCAGCACCCGGGTGTTGGCGTCCGGTGCGAACGAGGTCTTGAGTCCATCGTCGCATGCTTGCGCCACGGGTGGCGTCGAGGGTGTCGATGGAAGGGGGGCATCGTCGTTGCCGCCGCACGCCGACAGCATGAGCGCCGAGGCGCCGATCAGTCCGGCCCACCCGGCCAGGGAAAAGGTGTTGGTCACGGTGTCTCCTTCAAGCATGAAAGCACCGAGGTTAGGAAAGGGTGGTCGGGCGGTCTTGCAGGAAACAGCGATCGCTTGTCGTAAAACGCCGGTGTGCCATCAGGGATTGCGCGCGGCCGCCGGCGTGACGCCGAACCGCGCGCGGAACGCCTGGGTCAGATGCGACTGACTTGAAAAGCCGATGACCGCAGCGATCTCGGCAATCGGCATCGGGGTGGTGTTCAACATCAGCCGCGCCCGTTCGAGACGTCGCTGCTGCACGTACCGATGTGGCGTGACGCCCAGGCTCGCCTTGAAGCACTGTGAAAAGTGGCGAGGACTCAATGCCGCCTGAGCTGCCAGTGTCTCCACGCTCAGGTCGTCTCCCAGGTGGGTCTCGATCAAATCCAGCACCCGCTGGCGGGCAGCGCTGCCGAGTTGGCCGGTCGACGTGCGCTCGACGGGGGCACCGTAGTGAGCCCCCAGGCGGCCGATCAGTGTGCAAGACAGACCTTGCACATAGAGCGCGCCATTGGGCGATCCTCGCTGGGCCTCGTCCACCAATTCCTGGACCAGCCATTGCAGCTTGGGATCGAAGACTTCGTGCGTTGTCGTCAGGTCGAACGCGGCCACCTCGGGTGCCAGGCGGTGCACCTTTTCGGGTGTGAAGAGGATGCCGATGCTCATGCCCTGTTCACCTTCCCAACGCGCACTGCAGCGTTGGAAGTCCCGCCCATACAGCTCGATCATGCCGGGTGCCGTGGACAGGGCCAGGGTGCGCGAGCCGAAGCGGTACCAGCGCCGACCGTGGCCACGCGTCGCCATCAGCAGCATTGGCGCGCTGACGCAAGCCGGACCGCTCTCGGAGCGCGCCAGGATGGGGTAGGCATTCAGCGGCAGTCCAGCCCAGTTGATCGGCAAGGGAATCAAGGGCGTGCCGGACGCATTGCGTTCGACGTCCGCGGTTGAGCAGATCGTGTGCGACGCGCTGCTGGAACGGTTCGACTCGCTCATGGCCGGATGATGCCACCGTGCGGGGACGTCATGTCCAGCGGTGCGATTCGATCCGCTCCAGCAGGACCTGCCGGGTGTCCGACACCGCCGCATCGTGCAGGGCATCCGTGCGCGACCCCAGCTCGATGGCGAAGCCCGGCAATGGCAACGGACATGCGAGGAGACTCAACCGGGTCTGCTCGGCGATGACGACGGCTGCATGCCAAGGCAGTGTGGCGATCATCGCCGTGCCGGGCAGCAGGCACGCCAGGGCGGAAAAGTGGTTGGTCGAGGCCACCACGCGGCGCTGCCGGCCGAGGCTGTCGAGGACTTCGTCCACGATGCCCACGAACCCGCCCGCCGACACCAGGAGGTGGTCCCTGTCGACGTAGTCATCAAGCGTCAGGTGAGGGGCCGCACCGGAACGCGACTGATCGGCGAGGCAGGCATAGTGACCCCTGGCCACGGATTGTTTCTTCAGCTGCCGTGATGACAACCCACCCGAGACCAGTGCCAGATCGATCTGCCGATCCTGCAGCATGTCGCCCACGATCTGGCTGTGGGTTTGCCGGAACGCGAGCCGAAGACCCGGCAGCCGGGCTGCGACGGCATCGATGAGTTGCCGACCCAACGCGATCTCGAAATCATCCGACAGTCCGATCGCGATCGACCGGCCCTGATGCGCGGTGTTACCAGCGTCGCTCAGCAGCAAGCTCTGCCGGCATTTCTCAAGCGCGTCGCTGATGAACGGCCTGAGTTCATGTGCCCGCAATGTGGCCGACAGACCTCGACCGGTGCGCGTGAACAGCTGGTTGTGATAGGTGATGCGCAACCGGGCCAGCGAGGCGCTGACGGCCGATTGCGTTAGGCCAAGCCGCACGGCCGCCCGGGTCGCGCTGCCTTCCTCGTACAGGGCTTCGAACACCTTTAGCGTGTTCAAGTCCATCGATCCGATATCGAAATGGTTCATGTCCATTACAAACGATACCCGATTGATTCATGACATGCGGCCTTGAATACTCCTTGCTTGTTTCACACCGAATCCACGAGAACCCCCCAATGACCCAGAGCAAGATTGCCGCACTTCAGATCGGTTCGCTGCCCGAAGGCAAGGCCGCCACCCTTGACCTTGTCCTGAACTTCGAAGAACGCATCCAAGGTTCGAAGGCTGCCGTCGTGGTCATGCCCGAGGCCCTGCTGGGCGGCTATCCGAAGGGCGAGATCTTCGGTACCCGGCTCGGCTACCGGCTGCCCGAAGGTCGGGAGGCGTTCAGTCGTTATTACCAGAACGCCGTCGACGTGCCGGGACCCGAAACCGAGGCCCTTTGCGGCTTGTCACGGCGCACCCGCGCGAGCTTGGTGGTGGGCGTGATCGAACGGGGCGGCAACACCCTCTACTGCACCGCGCTGTTCATCGACCCCGAGCAGGGTCTGGTCGCCAAGCACCGCAAGCTGATGCCCACCGGCACCGAACGGCTGATCTGGGGCCAGGGCGATGGCTCGACCTTGCCGGTGGTCGAGTCGACCGCCGGCAGGCTCGGAACCGCGATCTGCTGGGAGAACCACATGCCGCTTCTGCGCACCGCGATGTATGCGAAAGGCGTGGAGATCTGGTGCGCCCCCACGGTCGACGAACGAGACATCTGGCAATGTTCGATGCGCCACATCGCGCATGAGGGGCGCTGCTTCGTCGTCAGTGCCTGCCAGGTCCAGTCGTCGCCCGAGGCGCTCGGGCTGGACGTGCCCGGGTGGGACCCGGCCAGACCGCTCATCCGGGGCGGCAGCTTCATCGTCGGGCCCTATGGCGATGTCCTGGCCGGCCCGCTGTGGAACCAGACCGGCCTGGTGGTGGCCGACATCGACACGGCGGAACTGGTGCGCGCCCGCTATGATTTCGATGTCGTGGGTCATTACGCACGTCCGGATGTCTTCTCGCTCCAAGTCGACACCCGCGTCAAGCAAACGGTCGATTTCAGGTGAATTGCGTGGAGGAGCGTTGCAAATCGATCTTTGCCGCCGTGTCGTGACACAGGACCATGGACACTGCATCGATCCGGATCGACAAGTTCTCGCTTCAAGCATCGGCATTGTGATCAGCGCCGGTTCCGGCGGAAATCTCGGTACGGGTCAGGCTTGAGCTCAAATTGGATTTGACCAAATCGCGCACGAAGGGGCCGAATCAATGCGTGCAGATGGAAGCCCCCAGTTTCTGCATCGATTTCGAGTCCTGGCAGGTTCTTGGGCGCCAAGGACCGGTGCCCAGACCCAGTCCTGCCAAACCACGACCCTATCAATCTTGATAGGCGCAATTCATTGGGCGAACTCTTACGCTGGTCGCGGAACAGCCATCGACACACCTGGTCGATGCAGCTGCACAACCCACCCCCAGAACTTGTAGTACCCATGGCCCCGATCCCAACCTTTACCAACCGCCGGAGCTTCATGAAGACCGGTGCAATGCTCACCGGCACCACCACGCTCGGGGCCATGGTCTCCGCGTGTGGAGGCGGGGGCAACGATGACAACGGCACCCCCGCCGTATCGGACTATTCGTCGTTGACGGCCACGCAGGTGGTGGATGCAATCGCCAGTGGCACGCTCAGCGCAGAAACCTATATGAAGGCATGCTTGGCGAGAGCAGAGCGTCTGTCCAACCTCCGAGCATTCATCACCTTGAACACGACTGCTGCAATCGAAGCAGCCAAGGCCGTGGACGAGCAAAGGAGGGCGGGGCGCCCGCTTGGTGCACTGGCGGGACTGCCACTGATCGTCAAGGACAACATCAACACGAAAGATCTGCCCACCACGGGCGCCACGCCATCCTTGGCGGGTTTCCGTCCGAACGCCAACGCCAACGTCCTGCAAAAGCTGCTCGATGCCGGCGCCATCGTACTGGGCAAGGCCAATCTCCATGAGTTGGCCTTCGGCATCACGAACACCAACTTTGCCCCTTTCGCTGGGATCGCGCGCAACGCTTACAAGACCACCCACATCCCGGGCGGTTCCTCAGGCGGCACCGGTTCCGCCGTCGGCGCACGCATCTCGCCCGTGGGGCTGGGCAGTGACACGGGTGGATCGGTGCGCATTCCGGCCGCCCTCAACGGGGTGACTGGCTTGCGACCCTCGGTGGGAAATGGCAATGCGGAGCGCCGCTACAGCGGTACGGGGGTGATTCCACTGAGCCGGACACGCGACACTGTCGGACCGATCGGTCGCACGATGTCGGACATCGCACTGGTGGACTCGGTCATCACCAGCACCGCCCGGCCTGTTGCAGCATCGCTGTCGGGGCTTCGCTTCGGCATTCCGTCCCTCTACTGGGACCTGGTCGACAACGAAGTCGCTTCGATGATGGCGGCCGCGAAGGAAAAGCTGCAGGCTGCGGGCGTCGTCTTCGTCACTGCGGAGCTGCCCACCATCCGCGACCTGCTCGCCAAGACCGGTTTCCCGATCGTGCTTCACGAAGCACGAGAGGATCTCCCGGCCTATCTGGCGGCAAGTGGGGCCGGCAACATCACCTTGAACCAGGTTGCCGCACAAGCCGCCAACCCGGAAGTGCGAGCTGCGTTCCAGGAAGTGCTGGCGGATTCGTTCGGCCCCCAGTATCCGGATGCGATCAATGTCTTCCGTCCGCAGATGAGAGCCACCTACGATGCGTACTTCACCAACCAGCGCATCGACGCCATCTGGTTCCCGACGACCCCGCTGCCCGCCGTGCCCATCGATCCCGTCCGCGGAACGTCCACCGTCAGTGTCAATGGCGGTGCACCCTTGGATGAATTCGCCACATTCATCCGAAATTGCGATCCAGGAAGCACCACGGGACTGCCAGGCATCACGCTGCCGGTTGGATTGACCAAGGGCGGCTTGCCGGTCGGCATGGCGCTCGACGGGCCGGTCGGCAGTGACAAGCGCTTGTTGTCGATCGGTTTGGCACTGGAAGCCTTGATCGGCTCGTTACCCGCGCCCAACCTGTAATCAGAGGCCCGCTTTTGAGGCACGGGCTGCGAAAAGTCCGTGCCTCAGTTCACGGCTGTGCGCCCATTGTTGGCTTTGTAAGCCTCCATCAGCAATTGAACCCGGGCGGCCAGTTCAGCACGGTTCTCGACCTGGATCTTGCGAAAGGCATTAGTGAGATGGAATCGCACCGTCGGGCAACTGACGTTCAATCGCCGTGAAATTTCCTTGTCGGGACAACCATGGGTCACGAGCCAGGCAATTTCTGCTTCACGTCGGCTTAGATGTGAAGATCGTTGCAGGATGTCTTCGGCGTGCTCCGTCTCCGGGGCTGATGGCGCCATCTCTTGATTCCAATGCAGACGTCCCAAAGCGCCCGTGATGGCGGGTTCGACCATGCGCAGCAGATCGAGAGAATTGGGATCGAGGTTGCCGCGCTGTTGTCGGCGCCAAATGCGCATGTCGCCCACGCACAAATTCTTGTCGAAGAAGTAGACGTTGACGCCCCAATGCATTTGTTCTGGACGCAAGAAGTCACTGAAAAACTCGGATTGGTGCAAGTCGCGGCTCGTCAGGATCTGAGTGGCCAGCGTGGGCTGCCGCAACCTCATCATGGGAAACGTCAGAGGATCGATGAATCGGTAGTATGAATCCCAGTGCCTCAAGCTTCCAGGCGACATGTTGAGGGCTGAGAATCGTTCGAATCGCTGATCCCTTTCGCTCCAGACCATGGACACATACTGGTCGCATTCCAACAGGTCCAGCATCGGCAGTCCCAACGATTCTCGCAAGGCATCCCCATCGGTCGCTTCAGCAAGAAGCGTGATGATTTTTTGCAGCGTTTTGGTCTGTTTGGTCGAAAGGTGCATGGTCCCCTCCAGCTAGCAAGGTCTGTGCAAGCCAACGTCCGCAACTCCTGGTGAAGTTACGGGATCGTCGAGCTGCTTCGCGTCCACCCAATGTTTGTCATCGATCCGAATGCGAGCGTGGGATCCGCGTCAGCAATGCTGGGGCGATGGGTAGGACTTCTTGGAGCGGGAAAAGGGTGGGTTGTGGATCGGATTTCGCAGTCTGATCAGCCCAACATGGCTCGGTCCCGAAGTTTGAGCAAGCCGCCTGAGCTGGGTGATCAAGGCGCTTCGCGAGCGGTCTGGCGCGAGGCTGCTGCCGTCAGAGGCTGTCGATCCATCAAGATCCAGCTCAGTACAGGGCTAGCTGCAGCAGAGTGGATCGATGGCGGCTCGTGGATCCGTTGAGAGGTATCGGTACACCTGAACATGGATGTCCAGGCCTCCCATCTCAGCCCCCGCCGTCGTCACGGGGTGGCCGAGTCGCCGATCGTCAATCCAGGCGGATGTTCTTCTCGCGAATGAAGTTCGGCCAGTAATCGTTCTCGCTGTCCCAATGCTTGGCCATGCCTTTGACATCCGACGGTGTCGGCTCCAGTCCCAGGCTGAGCATCGTCGTGCGAACTGAAGGGGTCTGAATCGCTTTCTGCAATTCGCTGCTGAGCTTCTCCACGACATCGGCTGGTGTGGCGGCCGGTGCGACCAGGCCCAGCCATGCCACGGCCTCGACATTGGCGTAACCCAGTTCCATCAAGGTCGGAACGTCGGGCAGCAAGGGCAGACGAGCCTTGGAGAAGGTTGCCAGCGGTTTGAGCTTGCCGGCCTTGATCATGGGCATACCGGCGGCGGTGTCCACGACCATCAGGGGAAGCTGACCGCCTGCGACGTCCTGGATCGCCGGTGCTGCACCTTTGTAGGGCACGTGCAGGACGTCCAGCTTGGCGTAGCCCTTCAGCATCTCCATGGCGATCTGATGAGGTCCGCCGATGCCCGGCGAGGCATAGCTGATTTTTCCAGGGTTCTTTCGAATCGCTTCGATCAATTCGTTGGCCGTGTTGTAGCCGGACGCCGGATTGACTGCGAGTACCAGCGGGTCTCGGGCCATCATGCCGACGGGCGTGAAGTCTTTCTTGGGGGTGTACGACAGCTTCTTGAACAAGGCCGTGTTGAACACCAGCGAGCCGTTGTCGCCCGAAAACAGGGTGTAGCCATCGGGAGCCGACTTGGCTACGGCTTCAGCGGCGATGACGGCGCCGCCGCCGGGTCGGTTGTCTACCAGGATGGGCTGACCCAGTTGCGTCGTCAGCTGGGCGCCGATGGCACGCACCAAGGCGTCCGTTCCGCCGCCGGCCGCATAGGCGACCACGATCTTGATCGGCTTCGATGGAAAGGCCTCGGCGCTCATGGCCGTGGTCGCCGAAGAAATGCCCATGCAGGCTGCAATGGCCATCGCGCCATACTTCATTGAACGCATCGTGTCTCCTGCACCGGATCGTGTCCGGTAGATGTTGTGGGATGCCGACTTGGCAGACTTTCGTGTCGGCGGGAAGTCTAGGAAGCCGGGCGTCACAAATGAAATGCCATTTCCAGGAATAGCCATTACCTGTGGGCATGGCTTGCGTTGAGATGTGGAGCCATGCAGCCGCAGCATGGCTTTTCCGCAAAAGGGCAATTCCCATTCTTGGCCCGGCGTCGAATACTGAAGTGGCCCCATGACCGCGCCCTGTCGCAGTTCAACCGGGGTGCCTACGGAGACAACTTCACCATGACCGGATTCACTCACCGTGGCCTCGTCGCGCCCGATCGGCGCGCCGTGCCATTCCTCCTCTGCGGTACCCGCGCTTTCGTCCTGGGAGCCACGCCATGACGACCGCCGCACTGGACCGTCCCACAGGCTCTGTGGACATTGGGCGGGTCCTCGACGAAGGTCCGTTCACCTCGATGCAGAAGATGGTCGTCCTGCTGGCCTCGCTGTCCATCGTGCTCGATGGCTTCGACGGGCAGCTCATCGGCTATGCGATACCCGACCTCATCAAGGAATGGGGCATCAGCCGCAGCGCCTTCGCACCGACGGTGGCATCGGGGCTGGTGGGCATGGGCATCGGCAGTGCATTCGGCGGTTTGTTTGCCGACCGGTTCGGACGCCGCATGGCGGTGATCGTGAGCGTCTTCCTGTTCGGTGCAGCGACCTGTGCGATCGGCTGGGCACCCAACATCCTGACGATCGCGATCCTGCGATTCATCGCCGGGCTGGGCATCGGCGGCGCGCTGCCGACATCCACCACCATGACAGCCGAATTCACGCCCGCCCGGCGGCGCACCCTGGCCGTCACGGCCACCATCGTCTGCGTGCCGCTGGGCGGCATGTTGGCCGGCTTGTTCGCGGGCGTGGTGCTGCCGCTCTATGGCTGGCGGGGCCTGTTCTTCATCGGTGGGGCGATTCCCATGGTGATGGGCGTGCTGTTGCTGTTCACGCTGCCGGAGTCGCCGCGCTTCCTGGCGCGCCATCGCGAGCGCTGGGGTGAACTGGGCACCCTCCTGTCGCGCATGCAGCGTCCCACCGTGGCAGGCACCGTTTTCACCGACCTCACCGAACAGGTGGTCGAGAAGAAGAAGGAGAAGGGTTTCGGCGCCTTGTTCGAGCAGGGCCGCAAGCGCGACACGATCGCCATCTGGTGCGCTTTCTTCATGTGCCTGCTCACCGTCTACAGCGCGTTCAGTTGGCTCCCCACCATGCTGTCCGCCGAAGGATTGCCCACGCAGATCGCCGGTTCCGGGCTGACCGCCTGGAACATGGGTGGTGTACTGGGGGGACTGGGCTGCGCCATGGTCATTGCCCGCTTCGGGTCGCGCTGGCCGATGGCCATCGCGAGCGCCGGCGCGGTCGCGGTGGCGTTTCTGCTCAAGACCGTCGACGTCGCCCACGACACCAACCTGCTGATCTTCGGACTGGGCATCTTGGGCCTGTTTGTCAACGCCGTGCAGTGCACCTTGTACGCTCTCTGCGCCTACATCTATCCGACCAACATCCGCGCCACGGGAACCGCCGGCGGACTGTCCTTTGGACGGATCGGCGCCATCCTGAGTGCCTTCCTGGGGGCCGCTGTCATCACGGCGGGTGGTGCGTCCGGGTACCTGACCCTGCTGGGCGGATCCATGTTCTTCGTCACGATCGCGTTGCTAGTCGTCAGGCGGCATATTCCGAAGCTCGGCGGCGTCCGGGAGGGCTCGGCAGCGGCGATCAGGCCGGAGACAGCTGGCGGTCCGTCGTCAGCAGACGCAGTTCGTCGAGGAGCTTGACGGCCGGGCGGGGCAGGATGCCGATGCGACGGCGAAATGCCGTGAGGACACGGGTGCCGACCACGCCCGGCAATGGCAGCGCGTCGATGAGCGAGGCCTTGCTTTCCGCCTCGTACATCGGCTCGGCCATCCAGCTAAGGAATCCCGAATGGGCGACCAGGCTCTTGAGCACCATGACCGAGCGTGTCTCGACGGCGATGTTTGGCATGCCCAGTCCATTGGCGGCAAAGACCGAGGCCATGTGGTCGTAAGGGGCGGTGCCGCGTGGCGAGGTCGTCCACCGCTGGTGCATGACATCGTCGAGCCGCAGTCCCGGCCGGGCCCGCAGCGGATGCCCCAGTCCGGCAACGACATGGCTGCAATCCTGCCACCGGCAGTCCTTGATGGCGATGATCTCTTCAGTGTCTGGCAGTGCCACGCCCAGTGCCAGGTCGACCTCGTGCTTGATCAGGGCTTCGGCCAGACGGTCCCAGACGCCCTCGATGACCTCGACCCGCAGCGATGGCCAGCGGGCCAGCACGGCTTCGATCGCCCGCGGCAGGGTCAGGCACGCGATGCTGCCGACCGCCCCGACCCGGATCGTGCCCTTGGCCAGTCCGCGCATGGCGTCGATCTCCTCGCTCGCACGCGCCGATTCCCGCAGCAGCAGCGTGGCGTGCGGCAGCAGGGTCTGGCCGATGTCGGTGAGGTGCATGCCCTTGGAATGGCGCTCGAAGAGCGCTGCACCCACTTGGTCCTCCAGGCGCTTGATGGTGCGGCTGAGCGCCGGCTGGGTGATGTTGAGCGTCTGGGCCGCCCTGCCGAGACTTCCGCTCTCGACGATGGTGGAAAAGGCATGCAGATGCTGCAGGTCGTAGGGCATGCAAAACGGTAATGGCTTTTCCGGCGAAAAGCAATTTCGCAAACCAGGGCGGATTTTCATAATCGATGAATCGATCGGCCAGCCTCCCGAGCCGACCCTCGCCACCTCCCAGGACCATCGAATGACGCCCCCTTCCACGCAACCAGAGACAACAGGTACCGCTTCCATCACCGTGCGCGATGCGGTCTACGACCTGATGCGGCGTTTCGGCATGACATCGGTCTTTGCCAATCCCGGTTCCACGGAATTGCCTATGTTCCGTGGCTTCCCAGACGATTTTCGGTATGTGCTGGGATTGCAGGAAGCCGTGGTCGTCGGCATGGCCGACGGCTATGCGCAGTCGACGCGCAATGCCGCGTTCGTGAACCTGCATTCGGCGGCCGGTGTCGGCAATGCCATGGGCAACATCTTCACGGCACACAAGAATCGCACGCCCATGGTGATCACCGCCGGCCAGCAGGCGCGCTCAATCCTGCCGTTCGATCCGTTCCTGGCATCGCCTCACGCCACCGAACTTCCCAAGCCCTATGTGAAGTGGAGCGTGCAGCCGGCGCGGGCCCAGGACGTGCCCTTGGCCATCGCGCGGGCCTACTACATTGCCATGATGCCGCCGTGCGGACCGGTGCTGGTGTCGGTGCCAGTAGACGACTGGGACCAGCCGGCCGAGTACGTCGCCGAGCGCGTGGTGAGCACCCGGCTGCGCCCCGAGCCTGCCGTGCTCGAACGCATTGGCGCTGCCCTCGACGCCAGCCAGCGCCCGGCGCTGGTGGTCGGTGGCGCGGCGGACCGCGACGATGCCTGGGACGAGGTCGTCCAGCTGGCAGAGCGGCACCAGGCCAAGGTCTGGGTCGCGCCGATGTCCGGCCGTGCCAGTTTTCCGGAGAACCATCCCCTCTTTGCCGGCTTCCTGCCAGCCATGCGCGAGAAGATCGTCGAACTGCTGGGCGGGCATGACCTGGTATTCGCCCTTGGCGCACCGGCCTTCACCTACCACGTCGAAGGCAGCGGCCCCCACCTGCCGAGTGGCGCCGTGCTGTGCCAGGTCATCGACGACCCGGATACCGCAGCCTGGACGCCGGAAGGCATCGCGGCAGTGGGAAGCATCCGGCTGGCGGTGCAGGATCTGCTGGCGCGGCCCGCGCCGCCCGATCGATCCATGCCCGCGGTGCGCGCTGTACGACCCCGCGCCGAAGCCTCGGACGTGATGACCGCTGCTTACGTCCTGCAAACCCTCCAGGAGGTGCGCAGTCCCAACGACATCGTCGTCGAGGAAGCGCCCAGTTCGCGTCCGGCCATGCAGCAACACCTGCCGATCACGCGCAGCGGCGGCTTCTACACCATGGACAGCGGTGGCCTGGGCTACGGCATGCCGGCGGCCGTCGGCGTCGCGCTTGGCCAGCCCGGCACGCGGGTCATCGCCATCATCGGTGACGGCTCCACCATGTATTCGGTCCAGGCGTTCTGGAGCGCGGCGCAACTCAAGCTGCCCATCACCTTCGTGATCCTCAACAACAGCCGGTATGCCGCGTTGCAGGATTTCGCACCAGTGTTCGGCTTTTCTTCCGACGACGTCGTGCAGGGCACCGAACTCCCCGGCATCGATTTCGTGTCGCTCGCCCAAAGCATGGGTTGCCAGGCCACGCGCGTGACGGAAGCGGCTCGGCTGCGGGCCACGCTCCAAGAAGCGCTTGGCAGCGACCGTTCCAACGTCGTCGAAATCCGCATCGCCTGAAAACGCGGCAGGCCGCAGCCGTCACCGACTCGTATCCAACCATCACAGGAGACACACCATGAAGACAATTTCAATGCTGATCAATGGCGAGACCCTCAATGCCAGCAGCGGCGCGACGTTCGAACGCCGCAATCCGCTGGACGGCGAAATCGCCACGCGAGCGCCGGCGGCCACGGTGGCGGACGCGCTGGAGGCCGTCGAGGCCGCCGCCGCAGCCTTCCCGGCCTGGTCGGCCACGGGACCGGCCGAGCGCCGCGACCTGCTGCTGAAAGCGGCGCAGGCCCTGAGCGCCCGCGCTGCCGATTTCGCGGCCGCCATCGCCGGAGAGACCGGCGGCTCGGGCGCCTGGGCCGGGTTCGACGTTCACCTGGCCACGGGTCACCTGCTGGAAGCCGCGGCGCTGACCACGCAGATCAGCGGCGAGGTGATTCCCTCCAACGTCCCGGGCAACCTGGCGATGGGCATCCGGCAGCCGGCTGGCGTGGTACTGGGTATCGCGCCGTGGAACGCCGCCGTCATCCTGGGCGTGCGTGCCATCGCCGTGCCGCTGGCGTGCGGCAACACGGTCGTGCTCAAGGGCTGTGAACTCTGCCCCGCCACCCACGCGCTCATCGTCGAGGCGCTGCAGGATGCGGGCTTCCCCAAGGGGGTCGTGAACTTCGTCACCAATGCGCCGGCCGATGCCGGCAGCGTGGTCGAGGCGATGATCGCCCACCCGGCGGTGCGGCGCGTGAACTTCACCGGCTCCACGCGCGTGGGCAAGATCATTGCCAGCACGTGCGCCAAGCACCTCAAGCCGGTCGTGCTCGAACTCGGAGGCAAGGCACCCCTGCTGGTGCTCGACGACGCCGACATCGATGCCGCCGTCAATGCCGCGACGTTCGGCGCTTTCGCCAACTCGGGGCAGATCTGCATGTCGACCGAGCGCATCATCGTCGACGCCAAGATCGCCGACGACTTCGTCGCCCGCCTGGCGGCCAAGGCGGCCAGCCTGCCGCTGGGTGATCCGCGCCAAGGTCCGGTGGTCCTGGGATCGGTGGTCGACCGGAGCACCGTCGAGCGCTGCAACGCCATGATCGACGACGCGCTTGCCAAGGGGGCGGTGCTGCTGTGCGGCGGCAAGGCCGACAGCACGCTGATGCCCGCCACGCTGCTCGACCATGTCACGCCCGACATGACAATCTACAGCGAGGAGTCTTTCGGACCCGTGAAGGGCATCGTGCGCGTGAACGGCGACCAGGAGGCCGTGGCTTGTGCCAACGACAATGCCTTTGGCCTGTCGGCGGCCGTCTTCAGCCGGGATGTGGGCCGGGCGCTCGGCATCGCGAGCCGCATCCAGTCGGGCATCTGCCACATCAACGCATCGACGGTGCACGACGAACCCCAGATGCCGTTCGGCGGCGTCAAGGACAGCGGCATCGGTCGGTTCGGCGGCAAGGCTGGCGTGGCGGAATTCACCGACCTGCGCTGGATCACGCTGCAGACCACGACGCGTCAGTACCCGTTCTGATCCCGGCATCATGCTGCTCAACGTTGAGGATTTCCGCCGCGAAGCGCGGCGGCGCCTGCCGCGCTTCGTCTTCGACTATGTCGACGGCGCTGCGGACGACGGCCACTGTCTGCGCCGCAACCGGTCCGATCTGGATGCCGTCACGCTGACGCCACGCGTGTTGCGCGACACCACCGCCGTCGACACGTCCATCGAAGTGTTCGGTACCCAGTGGCGCGTACCGTTCGGCATCGCGCCGACCGGCCTGAACGGTCTCGTGCGGCCGGGAGGCGACGGCATCCTTGCCGCCGCGGCCCGCCGCATCGGCGCGCCCTTCACCCTGTCCACCGCATCGAACATGCGCCTGGAGGACGTGCGGGCGTCGGCACCGGACGGGGTGCAGTGGATGCAGCTCTATGTCATGCATCGCGAGATGGCGCAACGCATCGTCCAGCGCGCTCAGAAGGCGGGCTATCAGGCGTTGGTCCTGACGGTTGACGTCCCGGTCAGCGGGAATCGGGAACTCGACGTGCGCAACGGCTTTCGCATGCCGTTCAAGCCCACTCCCCGATTGGCCTGGGACCTGGCAACCCATCCCCGCTGGGCCCTGCGTGCCGCACGTGTGGGCGCCCCCGACTTCGTCAACATCACCGCTGACGGCGAGGACGCCGGCTCCGCCAGCATGCAGGCCGCCTTGCTCGCCCGTGCCATGGACCGCAGCTTGGTGTGGGAGACCCTGGCCTGGCTGCGCGAGCACTGGAAAGGGCCGCTGCTGCTCAAGGGGGTGCTGCACGCCGACGATGCCCGGCTCGCGCTGGCCCACGGTGTCGACGGACTCATCGTGTCGAACCACGGTGGGCGCCAGCTCGACGCCTCGCCATCGGCCATCGCGGCGCTGCCGGGCGTCGTCGATGCCGTTCGCGGCACCATCCCGGTGTTCATGGACAGCGGCATCCGGCGTGGCGGCGATGTCGCCAAGGCCCTCGCGCTCGGGGCTCGTGCCGTGTTCGTCGGCCGTCCCGTGCTGTTCGGCTTGGCCGCACGTGGGGCCGAGGGCGTCGATGCAGTGCTCAAGTCGCTCGGCGACGAACTGATCAGGGCCATGGTTCTGGCCGGCGCGCCGAGCGTCGCCGACCTCCAGCGACTGACGCAGCAGAGCCAGACCACCCCCTCCGTTTCCCACTTCACGGCAGACACCCATGAGCATCCCGCTTCGCAGTAGCTACAAGGTGGCTGCAGTTCAAGCTGCTCCCGCGTTCCTCGACCTCGACCGAGGCGTTGACAAGGCCATCGACTTCATCCGGCAGGCCGCCGCAGCAGGGGCTGCCCTGGTCGCGTTTCCTGAAGCCTGGTTGCCGGGGTATCCCTGGTGGATTTGGCTCGATTCGCCGGCTTGGGGCATGCAGTTCGTGCAGCGCTATCACGAGAATTCGCTCGTCATCGGCAGTGCGCAGTGGAATCGCCTGTGCGCCGCGGCGGCCGAGCATGACATCCATGTCGTGCTGGGCTATAGCGAGCGCGCCGCAGGTACGCTCTACCTGGGCCAGGCCATCGTCGACAACCGTGGCGCCGTGATCGCCACGCGCCGCAAGCTCAAACCGACGCATGCGGAGCGCATGGTGTATGGGGAGGGCGATGGCAGTGACTTGGCGGTCCACGACACCTCGCTCGGGCGCCTGGGCGCTCTGTGCTGTGCCGAGCACATCCAGCCGCTGACCAAGTTCGCCATGTTCTCGCAGGCCGAACAGGTTCATGTCGCCGCGTGGCCGAGCTTCTCGGTCTATCGCGGCGCGGCGTTCCAGCTCAGCGCGGAGGCCAACAACGCGGCGAGCCAGGTCTATGCCCTGGAAGGACAGTGCTATGTGATCGCGCCGTGCGCCACCGTCTCGGGCGCCATGCTGGACCTGCTGGCCGACACGCCGCAGAAACGCGAACTGCTGCTCGAAGGCGGGGGGTTTGCAATGATCTATGGACCGGACGCCAAGCCTCTGTGCAAGCCCCTGGCCGAGACCGAGGAGGGGCTGCTGTTCGCCGACATCGACCTGGGGACGATCGGGGTCGCCAAGGCCGCTTATGACCCGACCGGCCACTATTCGCGCCCGGACGTGCTGCGGCTGCTGTTCAACAACAAGCCGGCCTCGCGCGTGCACGCGTTCGATGCCGATCTCATGGAAGGTCAATCATGAACGCCGAAACGAAATCCCTGACCATCGCCTCGGTCACCGCGCGCGCGGTCAACGTGCCACTCCAGTACCCAGTGCGCACCAGCGTCGGCATCGTCGCAACGTCGCCGCTGGTGCTCATCGACCTCACGACCACTTCTGGCGTGGTCGGCCGGTCCTATGTCTTCACCTACACGCCGCTCGCGCTCGAAGCGACGCGGCAATTGGTCGACAGCCTGGGCGGTGCCATCAAGGGCCAAGCGGTATCGCCGGTCGACATCGAGCGCTATTTCTCGCAGCGGCTGCGGCTTGTCGGCAAGACCGGCATCGCGCTGATGGCATGTGCCGGGATCGACATGGCACTCTGGGATGCCCTGGCGGTCGCGCAGGGCGTGCCACTGGTCACCTTGCTGGGCGGCACACCGCGCCCGTTGCCGGCCTACGACAGCCACAGCATGGACGGCAAGGCGCTCGGCGTCGAACGCGCGGCCCGTGCTCGCGACGAGGGCTACCAAGCCATCAAGACCAAGATCGGTTATGCGACGCTCGAGGAGGACCTGGAGATCGTCCGCGCGCTGCGAAAGGTTACGGGCCCGGCGATGTCGATCATGGTCGACTTCAACCAGGGACTGACAGTGCCCGAAGCCACGCGCCGCATCCACGTGCTCCAGGACGAGGGTCTGGCGTGGGTCGAGGAGCCGACGCTGCAGGAGGACTACCGGGGCCACGCGGCAATCCGTGCCAAGTCGACAGTGCCGATCCAGATGGGCGAGAACTGGCTGGGCGTTGACGAAATGGCCAAGGCGCTGGATACCGGTGCCTGCGATCTGGCCATGCCGGACGCCATGAAGATCGGCGGGGTCACGGGGTGGCTGCGGGCGGCATCGCTGGCGCAGGTACGCGGCATCCCGATGTCGAGTCACATCTTCCAGGAGGTCAGCGCGCACCTGCTGGCCGTCACGCCCACTGCCCACTGGCTCGAGCGCATGGACTTGGCCGGGCCGATCCTAGAACGGCCGCTCGCGTTCTCGGAGGGCTGTGCCACGGTATCGAGCGAGCCCGGTACCGGCATTCGCTGGAACGAGGACGCCGTCGCCCGCCATCTCACCTGATCACCGGGTGGCGTTGTCTTACGATTTGCTCAGCGTGGTCGTCGGCAGGGAACAGACGATGGCGCGGATGAAGCCGGTCAACTCCGAATCGTCGTCCCGGCGGCGGTTCATGATGATCGGCGTCGTCACGTCCGCATCGCTCAGGGGCGCATAGACCACGCCGGCGCGGTCCAGCGCCTGCACCGAGCCCGGTACCAGCGCATACCCCAGCCCCGCCACCACCAGTCCGATGGCGGTCTGCACCTCGTTGGTCTCCAGCGCGATGACGGGCTTGAGGCCGCGTGAGTGGAAGATCTCCAGCACTTGGTCGGCATAGCTGGGCCGGGGCTTAGCCGGATAGAGGATCAGCGGCTCGGCGGCCAGCTTCGCGAGCGTGAGCTGCTTGTGCGCCAGCAGCCGGTGCTTAACCGGCAACGCCGCGACCACCGGCTCGTCGCGCACTTTCTCGCCGGCGATGCCATCGTCCTCGATGCGCAGGCGGCCGAAGCCGATGTCGATGCGGCCAGCTTTCAGGGCCTCGATCTGCTCGATGGTCGTCATCTCGAACAGGCCCAGCTCCACCGTGGGCTGCGCCGCGCGAAAGCGCCGGATGACCTCGGGCAGGGCGCCGTAGAGCGTCGAGGGCACGAAGCCCAGGCCGTACCAGGTCCGGCCGCCGCTGGCGATGCGCGCGGTGGCCTGTTGAATCTCGTCCATGCGGTCGAGCATGTGCTGTGACTGGATCTTGAAGAAACGACCCGCTGGTGTCAGCCGCAGCGGCCGCGCGCTGCGGTCGATGAGAACGGCACCGAGTTCGTCCTCCAGCGCGCGGATCTGCCGACTCAGCGGGGGCTGAGCAATGTGCAACTGCTCGGCGGCACGGCTGAAGCTCATCTCGCGCGCGACGGCAGAAAAGTAGCGAAGGTGACGCAGTTCGAGGTGCATAGTGATTTCGTTGTATGAAACTTGCGTTCATCAAAACATAGTGAAAACCCTTGCCTACTATACCTTGTAGGTATTTCACCGGACCTATTCGATATTGGACCCGACGGCTCACAAAACCGAAGATTCGGGCCATGAACACGAGTCCCCTCATCCAAAGCATCGAAGCCATCGTGGTCGACCTGCCCACGATCCGTGCCCACAAGCTGGCCATGACCACCATGATGCGTCAGACGCTGGTGATCGTGCGCCTGACCTGCAGTGACGGCTTCGTCGGCATCGGCGAAGCCACCACCATCGGCGGATTGGCCTATGGCGAACAGAGCCCTGAGGGCATAAAAAGCGCCATCGACACCTACGTGTCGCCCTTGCTGGTGGGCCAGGACGCGACGCGCATTGGCCTCGCCATGCGCCGCTTGGCCGTCAGCATCCAGGGCAACTCGTTTGCGAAGTCGGCCATCGAGACCGCCCTGCTCGACGCCCAGGGCCAGCGGGTGGGCCTACCGGTGCACGCCCTGCTCGGCGGCGCGGTGCGCGACGCGCTGCCGGTGCTGTGGACGCTGGCCAGCGGCGACGCCACGCGCGACGTCGACGAGGCATTGGCCCTGATCGAGGCGCGCCGCCATAACGTCTTCAAGCTCAAGATCGGTAGCCATCCGCTGGCCGAGGACATCGCCCACGTGCAGGCCATCCGCCGTGGCCTGGGCGACGACGTGCTGCTGACGGTGGACGTTAACCAGGCCTGGGACGAGCCGACGGCGGTCAAGGGCATCGCCGCGCTCGAGGCGATCGGCGTCGGCCTGATCGAGCAGCCGGTGGCGCGCCGCAACCGCCGCGCCCTCCAGCGCCTCACGGCGCGATTCGATGTCGCCCTCATGGCCGATGAGGCGGTGCACGACGCGATCGACGCCTTTGACCTCGCAGCCGATGCCGCCGCCGACGTCTACGCGCTCAAGATCTCGCAGGCTGGTGGTCTGTGGCCAACCCTGCGTGCCGCCGCTGTGGCCGATGCCGCAGGCGTCGGTATCTATGGCGGCACGCTGCTCGAGGGCACCGTTGGCAGCATCGCCGCCGCTCATGTTTTCGCCGCCTGCCCAACGCTGGCCTGGGGCACGGAGCTGTTCGGCCCGCTGCTGCTCAAGGACGACGTGGTCGTCGCCCGTCCCGAATACCGCGACTTCGAGCTGCGGCTGCCGCAGGTGCCCGGCCTGGGCGTCCAGCTCGACCTCAACAAGCTTGATTTCTATCGCCGTGACCGTGCCTCGAAGCCTGTCGCCGTCACCGCCTGATCCCCGAAGGACCCAACCATGCTGTTCCACGTCGAGATGACCGTGCGCCTGCCGCACGACATGCCTGTCGCGCAATCCGATGCGCTCAAGGCGCGCGAGAAGGAGATCGCCCAGGGCCTGCAGCGCTCGGGCGTCTGGCGCCACCTGTGGCGCATCGCCGGGCGCTACGCCAACGTCAGCGTTTTTGACGTCGCCGACAACGCGGCCCTGCACGACACGCTCATGACGCTGCCGCTCTTTCCATACATGGACATCGTCGTGCGGCCGCTGTGCCGCCACGCGTCGTCCATCCACGACAACGACCGCTGATCCATCGGCATCCGATTCCCGCGCCCCGCCTCGCCACGCCCCTCAACCACGATCGAAGGAGACAAGCATGAACAAAGAATTCATCGCGAACGAACAGTTGGCACGCATCGCCCACGCCGTTGCTACTGCCTGACCAGCACCCCACGCGAGCCCCACCCGAGCAGGTAGGGCTCGCCCCCCGATCGTCAACGAGAGGAGCGTCCCGCTCCGGCCCGGCGACGACCCTTTCCCGTGAATCCAAGAACCGATCCTCCCGGAGATTCCCCATGATTCCCATCTATCCCGTTTCGTCCACCCCCAGCCTCGCCAGGCTCGACAGCCTGCTCGAGGACGACGCCGTCGCCCACCAGCACCGGCTGGACCGCTCGGTGTTCACGGACGAGCAGCTGTTCGAACTCGAGATGAAGCACATCTTCGAGGGCAACTGGGTCTACCTGGCGCACGAGAGCCAGATCCCGAACGTCAACGACTACCTGACGCTGCACGTCGGGCGCCAGCCGGTGGTCATCACGCGCAGCAAGGACGGCAAGCTCAACGCATTGGCCAACACCTGCACGCACCGTGGCGCCATCCTGTGCCGCCACAAGAAGGGTAACAAGTCGAGCTTCACCTGCCCGTTCCACGGCTGGACCTTCAACAACGCGGGCAAGCTGCTCAAGGTCAAGGACAACGGCCCCGAGGCGGGCTACCCGTCGACCTTCAACTGCGAAGGCAGCCACGATCTGGTCAAGCTCGGCGCGTTTGAGAACTACCGCGGCTTCCTCTTCGGCAGCGTGAACCCCGACGTCGTGCCACTCGTGGAGCACCTGGGCGAGGCGGCCAAGATCATCGACATGATCGTCGACCAGTCGCCCGACGGCCTGGAGGTGCTGCGCGGCGCTTCCACCTATACCTACGACGGCAACTGGAAGCTCGGTGCGGAGAACGGCGCCGACGGCTACCACGTCTCCTCGGTGCACTGGAACTACGCCGCCACCACCAGCCGGCGCAGCGCCGACGGCAAGGTCGACACCGTCAAGGCCATGAACGCGGGCAAGTGGGCGCAGCAGGGCGGTGGCTCCTACACCTTCAAGCACGGCCACATCCTGCTGTGGACCAACTGGGCCAATCCGGAGGACCGGCCGCTCTACGGCAAGCGGGACGAGTGGATCGGGAAGTTCGGCGAGGCGCGCACTGATTGGATGCTGGGCAAGTCCCGCAACCTGTGCCTCTACCCGAACGTCTACCTGATGGACCAGTTCAGCTCGCAGATCCGCATCGTGCGTCCGGTCGCGGTCGACAAGACGGAAGTGACGATCTATTGCATCGCGCCCAAGGGCGAGTCCCAGGAATCGCGCACGCGGCGCCTGCGCCAGTACGAGGACTTCTTCAACGCCACGGGCATGGCCACGCCGGACGACCTGGAGGAATTCCGCTCCTGCCAGACGGGCTATGGCGCGCGCGCGGTGAAGTGGAACGACATGAGCCGCGGCGCCACGCACTGGATCAAGGGGCCGGACGCCACGGCCGACCTGATCGGCCTAAAGCCCGACCTCAGCTGCGTCAAGACCGAGGACGAGGGCCTCTACATCGGCCAGCACGAGTACTGGCTCGACACCATGAAGAAGGCCGTCGTGGCCGAGCAGGCCGAGCGCGACGAGCACCACGCGCCTGCCGAGCAAGTCGCAGGAGCCCAATGATGCTGTCCTATCAAGAGATCCAGGCCTTCGTCTATGCCGAGGCCCGCGCGCTCGACGAGGCCCGGTGGGTCGACTGGCTGGCCTTCTACGCCGACGACGTCGAGTTCTTCATGCCCTCATGGGATGACGACGACCAAGTCACCAGCGATCCGCAGAACGAGGTGTCGCTCATCTACTATCCGAACAAGCAGGGCCTGGAAGACCGCGTCTTCCGCATCCAGACCGAGCGCTCCAGCGCGACCATCCCCGACACCCGCACCGGGCACGCCGTCAACAACCTGGAGGTGCTGTCCCAGACCGAGGACGAGTGCGTGCTGACCTTCACCTGGACCACGCACAGCTTCCGCTACGACATCGTCGACGTGTACTTCGGCAGCTCGCAATACACGCTCGACACGACCGGTGAGAAGCCGCTGATCAAGCGCAAGTACGTCGTGCTGAAGAACGACTACATCCACCACCTGCTCGACATCTATCACATCTAGATCCCGGCATTCCGGGGCCAGGAGACAACCATGGCATTCAACATCGCCCTCCAGTTCGAGGACGGGGTCTCGCGCATCATTCCGTGCGAGAGCGGCGAGCTGGTCGCCGACGCGGCCTACCGCGCCAAGATCAACATTCCGCTGGACTGCCGCGACGGCGCCTGCGGCACCTGCAAGTGCCACTGCGAGAGCGGCGCCTTCACGATGGGCGACTACATCGAGGACGCGCTGACCGATGAGGAAGCCGCCGAGGGTTTCGTGCTGACCTGCCAGATGCGGCCGACCTCGGACTGCGTGGTGCGGGTGCCGGCCTCGTCGGCCGCCTGCAAGACCGAGGTCGCAACGCACGGCGGCAAGCTGGTGCGCATCGCCCGTGACTCGGCGACCACCGTGTCCTTCACCGTGCAGGCCGAGCGGCCGCTGGCCTTCCTGCCGGGCCAGTACGTCAACCTGACGGTGCCCGGCAGCAAGCAGACGCGGTCCTATTCGTTCAGTTCGGCCCCCGACAGCGCCGACTTGAGCTTTCTCATCCGCGACGTGCCTGATGGCCTGATGAGCACCTACATGCGAAGCGCGGCGCAGCCCGAGGACTTCATGATGTTCACCGGGCCGTATGGCAGCTTTTACCTGCGCACGCCAGTGCGGCCGATCCTAATGCTGGCCGGCGGCACGGGACTGGCACCGTTCCTGTCGATGCTGCTGTGGCTGAAGGACCATCCGACGACGCAGCCCATCCGCCTGGGCTACGGCGTGAACACCAACGACGACCTGGTCGAGGTCGAGGCGCTCGATGCCTTGAAAGCGGCGCTGCCCGACTTCGACTACTTCACCTGCGTCGTCGACAAGGAGAGCGGCCACCCCAAGCTCGGCTACGTCACCCAGCACCTGACCAGCGCCGATCTGCATGGCGGCGAGGTCGACGTCTACGTCTGCGGTCCGCCGCCGATGGTCGAGGGCGTGCGCCAGTGGATGGCGGGCGCCGGCGTGACGCCGAAGAGCTTCCATTTCGAGAAGTTCTCGTCCACGAGCGAAACGGCAGCGGCATGAGCCCGGATCGCTTTCGCAACAAGGTCGTGATCGTGACCGGTGCGGCGCAGGGCATCGGCCGGGGCGTCGCGATGCGCATCGCGGCCGAGGGTGGCACCGTGCTGGCGGTGGACCGCTCGCCGATCGTCGAAGAGACCGTGGCCGAGATCGTGGAAGGCGGTGGCACGGCCGTGGCCTTCCAGGCCGATCTGGAAACCTTCGCCGGCGCGCAGTCCATGGTGGCGCAGTGCCTGGCTTCGTTCAAGCGCATCGACGTGCTGGTCAACAACGTCGGCGGCACGATCTGGGCCAAGCCCTTCGAGCACTACGAGGAGGCGCAGATCGAGGCCGAGATCCGGCGTTCGCTGTTCCCGACCCTGTGGTCTTGCCGGGCCGTGCTGCCCTTCATGGTGAAAAAGAAGCGCGGCGTGATCGTCAACGTGTCGTCGATCGCCACGCGCGGCGTGCATCGCGTGCCGTACTCGGCGGCCAAGGGTGGCGTGAATGCGCTGACGGCGTCGCTCGCGATGGAGCACACCCGCAACGGCATCCGCATCAATGCGACCGCCCCGGGCGGCACCGAGGCACCACCGCGGCGGGTTCCCCGCAACCAGGCCGCCGCCGCCAGGCCGAGCCGGCAGGAGAGCACTTGGTACCAGGGCGTGGTCGACCAGACGGTGGACTCCAGCCTGATGCACCGCTACGGAACCATCGACGAGCAGGTGGCGCCGATCCTGTTCCTGGCCTCCGACGAGGCGAGCTACATCACCGGCTCGGTGCTGCCGGTGGGCGGCGGCGACCTCGGCTGAACCGCCGCCTTCGCCGCTTCCTTTTCCATAACCACAACACAGCGAGACAACCCCATGCGCGACATCGATCTCCACAAGCTGGCCGACGAGGCCCGCTTCAACGGCTTCCACGGGCTGGTCCTCTTCTGGTGCGCCCTCATCATCATCTTCGACGGCTACGACCTCGCGGTCGCGGGCATCGCGCTGCCGTCGATCATGAAAGAGATGGGCGTGAGCGCGACCAACGCCGGCTTCATGGTCAGCTCGGCCCTGTTCGGCATGATGTTCGGTGCCATCTTTCTGGGCACCCTGGCCGACAAGATTGGGCGGCGCCGCACCATCGCGATCTGCATCGCGCTGTTCAGCGTTTTCACCGCCGCCGCCGGCCTGACGCACGAGCCCATCAGCTTCAGCGTGATGCGTTTCCTCGCCGGGCTCGGTATCGGCGGCGTGATGCCCAACGTGGTCGCGCAGATGACCGAATACTCGCCGCGCAGGATCCGCAGCACCATGATCACGCTGATGTTCAGCGGCTATGCGGTCGGCGGCATGCTCGCCGCAGTGCTCGGCAAGGGCCTGATGGAGACCTACGGCTGGTCGTCGGTGTTTCTGGCGGCCGGGCTGCCGGTGCTGCTGATCCCGGTCATCCTGAAGTCGATGCCCGAGTCGATGCCCTTCCTCATCAAGACCAACCGCCTGGACGAGCTGCAGCGCATAGCGTCGCGACTGGACCCGGCACATCGTCCCGGGGGGGGCGACCGCTTCGCGCTGCCGCGCGAGGACAAGGCCGTGAGCGCGCCGATCGCGCGGCTGTTCCAGGACGGCCGGGGCTTCAGTACCGTGATGTTCTGGATCGCCTTCTTCATGTGCCTGTTCATGGTCTACGCCCTGAGTTCGTGGCTGACCAAGCTGATGGCCGGCGCCGGCTACAGCCTGGGCTCGGCGCTGACCTTCGTGCTGGTGCTGAACTTCGGCGGCATGATCGGCGCCGTCGGCGGCGGCTGGCTGGCCGACCGCTTCCACATCAAGTACGTGCTGGTGGGGATGTACGCCCTGGCGGCGGTCTCGATCTCGCTGCTGGGCTACAAGGTGTCGACCGAGATGCTGTTCCTGCTCGTCGGCCTGGCCGGCGCCTCGACCATCGGCACGCAGATCGTGACCTATGCCTATGTCGGCCAGTACTACCCGATGGCCGTGCGCTCCACGGGCATCGGCTGGGCCTCGGGCGTGGGGCGCAGCGGGGCGATCCTGGCGCCGATCGTCATCGGCAGCCTGGTTGGGCTCGCGCTGCCGCTGCAGCAGAACTTCATGGCCATCGGCATCCCGGCGGTGATCGCGGCCGTGGCCGTGGCGCTGATCAACCACCGGCATTCGACCGGTGCGCAGCGCCACGGCGGCGCTGCGGTACCGGACGAGGTCGGTGCTCTGCACGCGAAGTCCGCAATGTCGGCCAAGTGACGCGAATGCACTGAAAACACCGTGTTCTTCTGGTCTCATCTGGAGCGGCCAGCGCACTCGATGCAGGGATGGCGTCGGATCGCGGCTGACTTCGGGCCGCTCCAGGCGGCCAACGGCTTCATCGGCGTCGTTTTCTCCGCCACGGCGCCCATCGCCATCATCCTGTCGGCCGGGATGCAGGGCGGCCTGAGCGAGGCGGAACTGGCGTCGTGGATCTTCGGCGTCTTCTTCATCAACGGCGCCATCACGCTCGGCCTGAGCTGGCTTTACCGGCAGCCATTGGCCTGCTTCTGGACCATCCCGGGCACGGTGCTGGTCGGTCCGGCGCTGCAGCACCTGAGCTTCCCCGAGGTCATCGGCGCCTACTACGTCGCCGGCGCGCTGATGCTCGTGCTCGGCGCCACTGGCTGGGTGCGCCGTGCGATGCGGGCCCTGCCGATGCCCATCGTGATGGCGATGGTGGCGGGCGTCTTCCTGCGCTTCGGGCTGGGGCTCGTGCGCTCGCTGCACGACGACCTCGTCGTCGCCGGGCCGATGGTGGCCGCCTGGCTGATATTGACGGCGCTTCCCGGCTGGGGCCGTCGCCTGCCGCCACTCATCGGCGCATTGCTTGCCGGCGCTTTGGCGACGGTGCTGGCGGGCCGGCTCGATCCGGCGGCCGTTGGCGCCCTCGAGCTGGTGCGCCCGGTGATCCATGCGCCGGCGTGGTCGTGGCCGGCCCTGATCGAGCTCGTGCTGCCGTTGATGATCACCGTGCTGGTGGTGCAGAACGGGCAGGGCATCGCCGTGCTCAAGGCCGCCGGCCATGAGCCACCGGTCAACGGCGTCACGGTGATGTGTGGCGTCGGCTCGCTGCTCGGCGCGGTGGTGGGCGCGGTCAGCACCTGCCTGGCCGGGCCGACCAACGCCATCGTCGCCTCGGGCGGTGAACGCTCGCGCCACTATGCCGCGGCGATGTTCACGGGCTTGCTGGCGATGATCTTCGGCCTGTTCGCGCCGGCCTTCACGCGCCTGATGCTGCACCTGCCGGCGACCTATATCGCGGCGCTGGCCGGCCTGGCGATGCTGCGCGTGCTGGAGTCGGCATTCAAGGTGGCCTTCACCGGCGGCCGCTTCACCTTCGGCGCGCTGGTCGCCCTGCTCGTCACGGTGGCCGATCTCCCGGTGCTGGGTATCGGGGCCGCGTTCTGGGGGCTGGTGGCCGGCCTGGCGGTGTCGTGGTGCCTGGAGCGGGACGACTTCGGGGCCGACGCGTCATGACCACGTCGCCGGTCGCGCGAGCCGAACATCCTTTTCCACCGATCCGGAGCCCTCTCCCCATGAATGCCTCTCTCCATCGCCGACGCGCGACATCCGTCCGTTCGATGCATCGCAGGACGCTGACAGCGTTGGCCGGCATCCTGGCGATCGCGACGACGCTGCCGGCAGCGGCGCAGCCAGACGCCTATCCCGCCCGGCCGATCAAGTGGATCGTGCCTTTCCCGCCGGGCGGCGCGATGGACAACATCGCCCGCACCCTGGGCGAACAAATGGGTCGGAAGTTTGGCCAACCCCTGGTGATCGAGAACCGGGCTGGCGCGGGCGGCAACATCGGCGCCGAAGCGGTGGCCAAGGCGGCGCCTGACGGCTACACCCTGATGATCGTGGCCAACGGCATGGCGGTGAACAAGTTCCTCTACGGCAAGCTGAACTTCGATCCGGTCAAGAGCTTCGCGCCGGTGTCATTGATCGCGGTGGTGCCCAACGTGCTGGTGACGAATGCCGCCCGGTCCAAGGCCACTACGGTCAAGGAGGTGATGGCCCAGGCGGCCGCGGCGCCGGGCAAGGTGACCTACGCCTCGGCCGGCAACGGCACGTCGATCCACCTGGCCGGCGAGCTCTTCGCGTCGATGGCCCAGGTCGACATGCTGCACGTGCCCTACAAGGGGAGCGGTCCGGCCGTGACGGACCTGATTGGCGGCCAGGTCGACTACATGTTCGACAGCGTCACCTCGGCCATGCCTCATATCCAATCCGGCAAGCTGCGCGCGATCGCCGTCACGACCACCCGGCGCTCGGCGGCATTGCCCGGGGTGCCGACCATCGCCGAGGCCGGTTTGCCGGGCTATGAGCTGTCGCCCTGGTTCGCGGTCTACATGCCCGCGGGCACGCCAGCGGCGATCGTGGCGAAGGTCAACGGAGCGTTGCTCGACGCCATGAAGACACCCGACGCCAAGGCCCGTTTCGCCGCGATCGGCGCGGAACCGATCGGCAGCACGCCGCAGCAGCTGGCCACGCATCTCGACGCGGAGATGGCGAAGTGGGGCGCGATCATCCAGGCGCGTGGTATCAAGGCGGAATGACCGATGTCCGCAGACGTCATGGGCAGGATGAAGAGGTGGTGGGCCGCGGCACTTGCTGCACTGCACCGGATGGTGGTCGACTCGGGCGCCCAGATCGATGCGGGCACGCCGGGAGCACGGCATCCGCGGGCACCTCGTCGCCATCAGAGCGCTGTCGACAAGCACAAAGCAGCGCCCTCAAGCCGGCCGCGCGAATGACGCTCGCCATGCTGCGAATGCGACAAACCCGTCAACTCACCACTGACCCTGGCAGGGAGGCCAGGGTGTTTTCATGCAACGAATGAATCAAGGAAGTCTCATGCACGCCCATCGAACCCAAAGCGCCCTGACAGCCGCCATCGCGCTGTCCGCCGCACTGGCCGCCCCCACCCAGGCTCAGACCATGCCCGCCTCACCGCTGCACGCGCGCATCGCGCCCGTCGTCGCGGGCATGTACCCCTCGCTTGAGACGCTCTACAAGGACCTCCACGCCCATCCCGAGATCGCCTTCCAGGAGGTCAAGACGGCCGCCCGCATGGCCGAGGAGATGCGCAAGCTCGGCTTCGAGGTGACCGAGAAGATCGGCGGCACCGGCGTCGTCGCCATCTACAAGAACGGGCCCGGTGCGACCGTGATGGTGCGCACTGAGCTCGACGCGCTGCCGATGGAGGAGAAGACCGGGCTGCCCTACGCCAGCCGCGTCAAGACCGAGTGGAATGGCCGCGAGACCTTCGTCGCCCACAGCTGCGGCCACGACATCCACATGGCCAGCTGGGTGGGCACCGCGCGCACGCTGCTGGCCCTGAAGGACCAGTGGAAGGGCACCCTGATGTTCGTCGCCCAGCCGGCCGAGGAGGGCACCAGCGGCGCGAAGGCCATGATCGCCGACGGCCTGTTCAAGCGCTTCCCGCTGCCCGACTACGCCTTCGCGCTGCACACCTCGCCCTCGCCCTACGGCCACGTGGGCTACCGCATCGGCGCGATCACATCCAACTCCGACTCGATGGAGATCACCTTCAAGGGGCAGGGCGGCCACGGCTCGGCGCCGGACAAGACGATCGACCCGATCGCCATCGCCGCGCGCTTCGTCACCGACGTGCAGACGGTGGTCAGCCGCGAGAAGGACCCGGCGGAGTTCGGCGTCGTCACGGTCGGCGCGATCCAGGGCGGCACGGTGGGCAACATCATCCCCGACACCGTGACGCTGCGCGGCACCATCCGCTCCTACAAGAGCGAGGTGCGCGAGAAGCTGCTCGCGGGCGTGCGCCGCACGGCCAACGCGGCCTCGATGATGGGCGGCGCGCCCGAGCCCGTGGTGGCGCTGGTGCCCGGGGGCATGGCGGTGGTCAACGACGAGGCGGTGGTGGGCCGCACGGTGGGGGCGCTCAAGGCCGCGCTGGGCGACGCGCAGGTGGTGGCGGTGCCGCCGATCACGGCGAGCGAGGACTTCTCGGAGTTCGTCAACGCCGGGGTGCCCTCGATGTTCTTCTTCGTCGGCGTGCTCTCGCCGCAGGAAGTGGAAGCGTCGAAGAAGCCCGGTGGCAAGCCGCTCGCGTTCAACCACTCGCCCTTCTTCGCGCCGGTGCCCGAACCGTCGATCAAGACCGGCGTCGAGGCCATGAGCGTGGCGGTGCTGACGACGCTGGCAGCGAAGTGAGCGGCCTTTCCGATTGAAGATGACCGACCCACCCGGGTTTCCCAGCGGGTGAGTCGAACCCATGACACACAACCAAGAGACAAGATCATGAACATTCCTTTCTGCATCCGCAAATCAGCACAGATGGCCACTGTGGCTTCTGCCTGCGCGTGGCTGCTTGCAGCCTGTGGTGGCAGCGGTAGCGACAATCCTGCGCCTGTGGTGCCTGACAAGGCAGCGCTGGCTCAGAAATGCGGCACGCTGGCCGGCAAGACCATCGAGGCCGGCGAGATCGGCCTGCCCAGCGGCAAAGCGATGATCGCCAGCGCGACGCTCGTGCCGGCTGTCACGACGGCACCGGCATTCGCCGAGTACTGCAAGGTGCTGGGCTCGATCGCGCCGCTGAGCGCGGGTGCCGATGCGATCCGGTTCCAGATCAACCTGCCAACCACCTGGAACGACAAGGCCGTGATGGTCGGTGGCGGCGGCTTCAACGGGACACTCATCGACGCGGTGGCGCCGCTGCGCGATGCGGCACCCGGACAGCCACAGCCGATCACGCAGGGGTTTGCCACATTCGGTACCGACTCCGGGCACGATGCCGCGGCCTATAACGCCACCGATCCGGCCCGGTTCGCGCTCAACGACGAGATGCTCCTGAACTTCGCGCACCAGTCGTACAAGAAGGTCAAGGATGTTGCCCATGTGGTCCTCAAGGCGTACTACCTGAAGACTCCGTCGCTGCAGTACTTCTACGGTGGCTCGGAGGGCGGTCGGGAAGGACTGACAATGGCGCAGCGCTATCCGCAGGATTTCGACGGCATCGTGTCGGTGGTGCCGGTTATTCATTGGACGGGCCTGTTCAACGGATTCATCAACTACCAGAAGCCGCAGTTCGCAGGTGGCGCGATCAACGCCGCCAAGATCCGGGTCTTGGCCAGCTACGTCAACACAGCCTGCGACGCGCTCGACGGCGCTGCGGATGGCGTCGTCAGCAACTACCTGGCTTGCCCGGCCCGGATCGACCTGAAGACTCTCCGGTGCGCGGCCGGTGCCGACACAGGCGACACCTGCCTGTCGGACGCCCAACTGGCGACCCTTGTCGCCTCCTACGGTTCAACGGTGCTGCCATTCCCCTTGGCGAACGGGCTCACGACGTACCCCGGACGGCTGTATGGCGGTGAGGTGCAACTGGGCGGCGACGGCGTGGGGCGCTGGGTCACCAACGGCTCGACACCCGGGCTGCCGCCGACGGTCAACGACGCCCGCGGCGTGATCTATGGCAGCAGCTATGCGCGCTACCTGATCGCCCGCAATGCCGCCTTCGACATCCGTACCTACGACGCCACGGCCTTTCGCAGCCGGATCCAGGAAGTCTCGGCCCTGATGGACTCGACCAACCCGGACCTCGCTGCCTTCCGCGCCCGAGGCGGCAAGCTGATCATTCGCGAGAACGGTGGTGATTGGGCCCAGAGTCCGCTGGCGGGCATCCAGTACTACCAGAGCGTGGTCGCCGCGTCTTCGCAGTCCGCGGTCGATGAATTCGTGCGCCTGTACGTGTCTCCCGCCTCGAATCACAACGGCGGCGCGGCCAGCCTGACAACGGGTGTCGAGGTGCCGACCAACCATGACCTCCTAAGCACGCTCGACCGGTGGGCCACGTCCGGGACGCCGCCCGCCGATGCGCTGACCCAGGTGCGCAATGCGACGACGGCGCCGTTTGCGACCCTGGCGACACGTCCGATGTGCCGCTACCCGAACTATCCGCAGTTCGTTTCGGGGGATGCCTCGAAGGCTGAGAACTACCGCTGCGCCGTGTCGCAGCCCTGAGGTCGTCGGTCGTCGCCCGCGTCACCTGCCGCTCGAACGAGGCAGCGCCCGCGGCTTGGCCGCCGCCGGGGTCGAGAGACCATCGGGCGGCGCAGCCTCAGGAAAGGCATTGGTCTCAAAGTCGAGCCACGGGGGATTCTCCGCGTACATCTCGGCGATGAGTTCCTTGATCGCCGGGATGTACCAGGAGTCGTCGTTGAGCCGGTGACTCAGGATGATGGGCGATGTGGCCTGCTCGTCGTCGATGAGCCGGTAGACGAGGTCCGAGCGCAGCCGCGCCGCCGACGGCACGATGCAGACGCCCATTTCCGCGGCGACCAGGCCGAGCGCTGCCTGCAGCTCGCGCACCTCATGCACCTCGGCCAACTGTATGCCCTGGTCGTGGAGCAGGCCGAGCACGTGATCTGCAAAGCTCGGCCGGGGCTCTTTCGGAAACACGATCAGGCGCTCCTGCTTGATATCCCTGAGGCTGATGCGCCCCTTGCTGGCAGCCAGCGAGGTGCCCGGTGGCACGGCCAGCACCAGCCGTTCCTCGCGCAGCACCGTGCGTGCCACCGTGGTGTCACGGCTCCTGATGCGTCCGAAGCCCAGATCGATCCGGCCCGCCTTGAGTTCGCTGATCTGCTGCTCTGAACTCAGATCGATGAGATGGATGTCGGTATCGGGATGGCGCTTGCGAAATTTGCGGACCAGCATGGGCAGGCCGCCATACAACGTGGAAGGCACATAGGCGATCGAGATGGATTGCCTCTGGTTGAGGCTGGCTTGCTGCGCCCCGCGCTTCATCTGGTCGACCCGGTGCAGCACCTGCAGCGCCTGCTCGTGGAACACCCGTCCCGCCTCCGTCAGGCGCACCGGGCGGCTGTTGCGATGCAGCAGCTGGACGCCCAATTCGTCCTCGAGCAGCTGGATCTGCCGGCTCAGCGGCGGTTGGGCGATGTGCATCTGCTCGGCGGCGCGGGTGAAATTCTTGGTGGCGACCACCGCCACGAAGTAACGCAGTTGACGCAAATCCATAAGGGTAAACGATACCTAGGAAGAGGTTAGAGAGTCCAAGTCGTTGATTTCTAAAGACTAAAGGGCAAAGAATACCAAAAAGGTATCGAACAAGAGTTTTTTGGTGTTGGATTGGTACAGCGTGCTGCCTTCCAATCAGATCCATGCGACGAGTGGTCGGCGAAGCATCCCGTCGGCCGGCAGCCGATGTCGCAGTTTGATCAGGCATTCGATTCGACGGATGCGAGGTCAGGAACGAAGACACCACCCCCATCCCACGAACGGAGACATCCATGAGCGCCAAGATTTTCAACACCCCCGAAGTGCAGGACTTCCTGCGCCTGGCCAGCGGTTTGCAGCAGGAAGGCGGCAACCCGCGCACCAAGGCGATCGTCCACCGCATCCTGTCCGATCTGTTCAAGACGATCGAGGACCTGGACATCACCTCGGACGAGTACTGGACCGGCATCGCCTACCTGAACCAACTCGGCGCGCGCGGCGAAGCCGGCCTGCTGTCCCCGGGGCTCGGTCTGGACCGGTACTTCGACATGCGCATGGACGCCGAAGACGCGGCGCTCGGCGTGGCCGACGGGACGCCCCGCACCATCGAGGGCCCGCTGTACGTGGCGGGTGCACCGGAAGCGCAGGGCTACGCGCGACTGGACGACGGCAGCGATAAGCAAGGGCACACCCTGATCATGCATGGCACGGTCTACAGCGCGGACGGCAAGCCTGCGGTCGGTGCTCAGGTCGAAATCTGGCATGCCAACACGAAGGGCTTCTATTCCCACTTCGATCCGACCGGCGAGCAGCAGCCGTTCAACATGCGACGCACCATCATCACCGACGCCCAGGGCCGCTACAAGTTCCAGAGCATCGTCCCCGTGGGCTACGGCTGCCCCCCGGACGGCCCGACGCAGGCCCTGCTCAACCAGCTGGGCCGGCACGGCAACCGTCCGGCGCACATCCACTTCTTTGTGACGGCCGACGGCCATCGCAAGCTGACCACACAGATCAACATCGACGGCGACCCGCTGGTCTACGACGACTTCGCCTACGCGACCCGCGAGGGCCTGGTGCCGCCGCTGGTTGAGCACACCGACGAGAAAAGCATCAAGGCGGAAGGGCTGACCGGACCGTTCGCCGAGATCGTGTTCGACCTCAAACTCACCGCCTTGGTCGACGGTGTCGACAACCATATCGTCGATCGCCCGCGGCTGGCAGCCTGAGGACGGCGGGCCATCGCGGCATACCGACATTGGAGCATGACAGGCGATGAAGCCTTTCTATGACCGCAGGGAGGCCGAGCTCGCAGTCCTGTCGACGCTGCCAGCGCGCGCCCACGACATCGCCCGCCTGCGCCTGCTCGCCGACCAGGACCGGCCGCCCGTGGTCGCGGTCGTGGGCAAGTACAACCACGGCAAGAGCCGGCTGCTCAACGAACTGATCGGCCAGACGGCTTTCGCGGTGGCGGACAAGCGCGAGACGGTGGCACTCGCCGCGCACGAGCATGAGGGAGTGCGGTGGATGGATGCACCGGGCCTGGACGCGGATGTGGCGACGGTGGACGACGCACACGCGCTGCAGGCGATCTGGCTGGAAGCGGACATTCGCCTCTTTGTGCATGCCGCCAAAGAAGGAGAGCTCGATGCCAGCGAGCGACTGCTCCTGACGTCGCTGCGCAGCGATGGCGAGCGCTCGGGGCGCCAGACCCTGTTTGTCCTTTCACAGGTGGACCAACTCGCCGACGATGGGCAGTTCGACAAGGTGACTCAGGCCATCGAGGCGCAGTTTCCGGCGCTCGGGATGCACCCGGTGTCCTCGACCCGGCATCGCCAGGGCATTGAAGGCAGCAAGGCCTTGTTGCGCGCGCGCAGTGGCATTCCGGCGCTGCAACAGGTTCTGGTGCAGGCTGCGTCTCGCGTGCCGCAGGCACGGGTTCTTGAGGCTACGTGGCGGTGGAACTCGGTTCACGCAGAACTGAAAGCGCTGAAGGACGCGCGATCCGTCCTGCTCGGCAGTCTGCGTGCGGTTTACTCCGAACAGCGTGAGCGTTTCAACCATGACCTGGCATCTGTTATGGAGAAAGTAGCCATCGACATCCAGGCGGTGCTCGATGTGCCAGGACCCGATCATTCGTTGACACCGGACTCCTTTGCCAACCAATTCAAGGTCACGCCGGGAAAGCTGGAACGCAACCGGCTGCAGGTGGCTTATTCCAGGGCCTGCATCGAGATCAATGCCATTTTGATCAGGCATGGCGTGACCGAACTGCCATCGGCGCAGCAGACCGCGGTGCGCAGCCTGGACAACGTGATGGTTGCCGTCTTGGGTGTCTATGTGAAGTACCGCAAGGACCTTCAACAGATCTTCTGCGAGTCCGCCGGTCGCGATCGTCTGCAATGTGAATTCGCCCGGTATTTCGAACTCTCGGCCGATCGTGTCGAACTGTCCGCGAGCATGGCCGCTGCCGAGAACGAGCTGGGCCTTGCGCAGCAAGCGGTGGAAGCACTGCTCAGCCTGGCAGTTCCTTCCATGGTTGGACAATCCACGTGATCGATGCCGATCCCGAGGAGCTGCGCCTGATCGAGGTCGCCGACGGCGTCGAGTTGACGCAGGTCGATCTGACGGAGATGACGCAGCTGCTGGAAGACTGGCTGTCGGGATTGCGTCAAATCTTGGCGGATCATCGGTTGCAGCGACCACCGGCCTTGCGTGACACGCATGCGCTGGAGCACGAGGTCCATGGAATGAACGATCTGCTGGCCGCCAGCGCTGTGGAGTGGACGCGGAAATGGGCGTTGCTCGAGCCTGCGCAACTTCTAGCTCGGGCCTTCGACGACCAGGTGATGCTGCTGGTTTTCGGGAAGTTTAATGCGGGCAAGAGCTCCCTGTGCAATCTACTGGCGGAGCGCTTCATAGCCCATGAACGGATCGTCAAGTATTTCCATCTGGAGGCCGGACACGTCGTTCGAACCACGCATCCGCTTCAAGAAGGAGCAACCGAGACCACGGCACGTCTGCAAGGCGTCAGTCTGGGTCACAGTCTGGTGCTGCTGGACACGCCAGGCCTTCATTCTGTCACGCCCGAGAATGCCGCTTTGACACAGCGCTTCACGGATAGCGCCGATGCGATCTTGTGGCTCACCAGTTCCACCTCGCCCGGGCAGGTACAGGAACTTGACGAGATGGCTCGCGAGTTGCATCGCTGCAAGCCGCTGCTGCCGGTGATCACGCGCAGCGACATTCTCGAAGAGGACGAGATCGATGGCGACATCGTCAAGCTGCTGCGCAACAAGACGCCTTCCAATCGGCAGCTGCAGGAAGACGATGTGCATTCGCGTGCGCAAAACAAGCTCGCGCAGATGAACGTTTCCGCCACCGTGCTGCGGCGTCCGGTCTCCATCTCCGCTCATGCAACGCGTGCGCAGGGGCAGACGCCGCAGGCACTCTCAGACGGTGGCTTCACGCGCTTTTATTCAGCGGTGCTCGACCTCGTCGAGCCGGCACGTGCCTACAAGCAACGCAAGCCTGTCGAAGTGCTCCTGCATCACCTAGAAGAAAGTGTGTTGGGTGTTGTCAAGTCTGACATTGAACCGGCATTGCACCGTTTGGCGAGTAGCTTGGCGCAAGAACGTGAACGGTTGCAGCAGGTCCAGCCCCGAATGATCCGGCAGATTTGGCGACAGGTGGTTTCGGAGCTGCCCCGTCTGCTCGATCGGCATGCGCCTTCAGGCGATGTTTCAGGACTGTGCCGGGAACTGGGGATTCTTCTGCAGGAGACCGTGGTTCGTGAGGTCGCATCGTCCATTGGCGAATACGACATTCAGATGCTTGATAGCAAGGCTGAGCAGTGCATCCAGGCCTTATATGGGATGGTCGGTACTTCTTTCTATGACAATAAGGAAAAGGGTGCTAGCGAACGATTTTCAGCAGTTTCCAAAGCCATTACTTTTAACCATGAACGGCTTCACGATGCGCTGCAGACGGCCATCCATCGGCAGCTCGAAGAGCAGCTTGGAATCATCTTCAGGGATTGCGTTCTCGTCCTGGACGAATTGGAACACTCGGTGATCAAGCTGAAGGATGCGTTTGCTAGCCAAGCCAGCACATTCCTGAAGATCAAATTCCAGCTGAGGGTTGCGTCGAGGTGAGTTGGTCATGCCGGTTGCCAACACTGGAAAGATGTGTGCTTTGGCTCACCCACGTGCCGTCATGCGTCGTGTAAGACTAGGAAGGCATCCTGACGCTGGATGCCGGGGAATACAGTGTCGCTTAATATGCTCATAGAGCGTTGCCTCGTGAGCGCGGATGTGAACAAGATCATAAAAATGAACGAGGAACAAATCCTCGCCGTTGCGCCAGAACCGCGCACAGGCGATCTGGTGGTCTGGTGCCCTGTCACACGTGCACAACCGCACTCATCCATCAGAAAGCTTTGGTTTTGACCGAAGGCGATGAATGCAAGTCTCGCGAGCAGTTGAGCTGCCAACGCTGAAACAGGTCGTCCAACCACCTTCAGAAATACAGCTCCCGACACTTGGGGCAGCGGTTTTTTACATCAAGCACACTCATGACCTTTGGGTCAAAGGAGAGAAGAAGTGAATGTGTTCATCACAGGCGCAACCGCCGGATTTGGCGCTGCCATGGCCAAGCGCTTTGCCAGAGCCGGACATCGCGTGATCGCGGCGGGTCGACGCGAAGACCGTTTGAAAGCATTGGCCTCAGAACTGACGGATTGCCAGGTCCACACGGTAGTCCTTGATGTGCGCGATCGCGACGCCGTCAAAGCCTCAGTCGATGGACTGCCGGCGGAGTTCGCAGATATTGACCTTCTGGTAAATAACGCCGGTCTTGCGCTGGGCGTGGAGCCTGCGCAGGCTGCCAGCCTCGACAACTGGGAGAGCATGGTCGACACAAATATTAAGGGCTTGATGTATATGACACATGCCGTGCTGCCTGGCATGGTTGCTCGCAACCGTGGGCATGTGATCAACCTGGGCTCTGTTGCGGGCGCGTACGCGTACCCGGGCGGAAACACCTATGGGGCTTCTAAGGCGTTTGTTCGCCAGTTCTCGCTGAACCTGCGCGCTGACCTCCAGGGCACTCGAGTGCGCGTCACTGACGTCGCGCCGGGGCTCGTAGGCGGCACGGAATTCTCATCGGTGAGGCTCAAGGGCGACCAAGACCGTGCGTCGAAGATCTACGAAGGTGCCGACCCTCTGACGCCGGACGATATTGCCGAGACGGTGTTCTGGGCTGCCACATTGCCGGAACGCGTGAACATCAACTTTGTCGAGCTCATGCCTGTGTCGCAATCGTTTGCGGGGCTTGCGATCCATCGCGCGTCGAATTGAACAGCCTGGGGGGGGTGTTTGAGGTGGATGGCGTGGTGCATGCCAGTTGCGTTTCTACGCGCGATTGCGTATCAAGGTGCAAGGGGTACCAAGTGACGTCTTTTGATCTTTTGAGGAACCATCCCAACACTCCCGCCAGTCCCCTGCGCAGGGCCCTGCCACTGGTGGCAGTCCTGACCATTTTGTGGGGCACGAACTGGATGCTCTTCCCGCTCGCCGAACCGCGCTCTGGTGTCGAGTTTTTGATTTGACCTGGACGATCGTTTGACCCCGATCGATAACGCCTTGATTGAGAGGCTATCCATCGCTGACCGCGTTCGTTTCCTCGACCTTTGCGAACGGGTCCCGTTGCGCCGTACGGACTGCCTGTTCGAACCTGGCGAGGCGATCCAGCACGTATATTTTCCCGTCGAAGGTTTTGTGTGTCTGTTCGCCCAGGAGCCGAGCACCTCTGGGCTGGTGATCGCTATGGTGGGTCGGGAAGGCATGCTGGATGCCCGGGCGGTGTTGGGCGTCGTCAAGACCCCGGTGCGTGCCTCGGTGCAGGTCGAGGGGTGGGCTTGGCGAGTGCCTGCCGAGGTGTTCCAGCGGCACCTGGAGACCAGCGTGGTGCTCAAGCGTCTGATGGACCGGTACGTGGCGGTGGTCCTGAACCAGTCCGCGGCGCTCGCTTTGTGTCTGCACTACCACGAGATCGATGCGCGTCTGGCGCGATGGCTCCTGCTGAGCCATGACCGAACCGGTGCGAGCCACTGCCACATCACCCAGGAGTCGCTAAGCACCATGCTGGGCGTGCGCCGCGTGAGCATCACCACGGCGGCCAACCTGCTACAGCGGCTCGGCGCCATCAGCTACCACCGCGGCGACATCCGCCTGCTCGACCGCGCGGCATTGGAACAGGTGGCGTGCAACTGCTACCACGCCGATCGGGAGAGCTATGAGGAACTGATTCGATGATCCTTGCCAAAATTCAACTGACGCAGAGCTTCGCAACTGCTCTAAAGAATCTATGCGGAATGTGCTATAAATCCCAATACTTAACAGAACTCTGATTGTATTTCTGACCACTATGGTGGTCAGAAAGCGATTTGGTATTCAGAATGATTGTCGCTCTTGCTTTGACCTGATGCGTTGGATAAAGCGTCTAGACGGACTCGCAGCGCCCAGATGTCCCTGAGCTTGAAAAAACTTTTTGCCCCATGATCTTTCCTTTGTTCCATGGATCGTGATGAATAACGGGTGTATCAGTTTCAATGATGGCCTCCCATTGAGTTGAGGGGCAAACAGCATGAATGCAGAATTGGCGAAGGCAGCGACTGACCCATCAGCTTGAAATCACTACTAGGGGATGGTTTGTGACGGTACGGAGAAAGAGGCTCGTAGCACCGAGAATGGCAAGGTGGTCATTTTCGATGCCCGCCTTGGACAGCCCCGGTTGAACAATACCGACGCGAAAAACAACGTACTTGCGTCGCGACGCCTTTCTCAGCACAACGAGCCTGTCCAGACTTCCGCGAACAAAGCGCGTCGGGCGACCCGCGCGATGCTTGGTCTCACGCTCCGTGAGATGAGTAACCAAATTGGGAAAATTCCATGTCCACTTGGTCGATTTTTGCGCTTGGCCGCAGACCTCGTATAGGTCTTTGACGCGGTTCCCAGGTGCGGCTCCAGAGGAATATTTGCAGTGCCATAAGGTCACAGTGATGGTTTGCTCCCCATCCTCGATAGCTACGATGTCCGCGCTTTCCCCGGCATCGTCGTCATCAATGATGAACGCCGAAGGCCCTTGCTCTAGGTGTTCGATAAATTTTTG
>Ga0308164_10000571_pt1 | contig 57244 bp, 54 predicted proteins | sample PhyTR2_FD_201031 | JGI IMG/M metagenome (GOLD analysis project Ga0308164, IMG submission 201031) | Phyllosphere microbial communities from UC Gill Tract Community Farm, Albany, California, United States - DLSLT.R2 | ecosystem: Host-associated > Plants > Phyllosphere > Unclassified | place: USA... | reverse complement strand
CGATGTTTAAGTGCGGCTTGCTGCGGTCAAACTTTTCTTTTGCCATGTTTTTATACTTATTAGTAGGTTAACTTTTTATTTTTAATTATTGTTTTGATACAATTTCAATACAAAAAACCTTGTTGATCCTGTATATAAGAACAGATTAACAAAGCTTTTTATCCTTTTATTCCTGAGCCAACGATGGGACTTGAACCCATGACCTCTTCCTTACCAAGGAAGTGCTCTACCGCTGAGCTACGTCGGCTTATTCTATGCCCATTGAATTATGAGCGAAAGACGAGGTTCGAACTCGCGACCTATAGCTTGGAAGGCTATCGCTCTACCAACTGAGCTACTTTCGCTTTTACCTAATATAAAGTGGGGGGAGAAGGATTCGAACCTTCGAAGTCTTGCGACAACAGAGTTACAGTCTGTCCCATTTGGCCACTCTGGTATCCCCCCATTCCTCCTAAACTGTCCCACCCTTGCAGATGTAAGTTTAAAAGAGCCTCCTATCGGGATCGAACCAATGACCTACTGATTACAAGTCAGTTGCTCTACCAGCTGAGCTAAGGAGGCTTTTATTTATTATTCATTAAACATTCACAGAACAAACCATTCTTTAAAGGTTAACCCTTGTTCCGAATTGGAATGCAAATCTACGAGAATATTTTACACTTGCAAAACTATTTTCAAAAAAAAACCGGCAGTTTTAACACTGCCGGTCTGCTCAGTTAAATATACTAAAATATTTACCTAGTAATCAGTTACTTCATCTGCATTAAGTATTGCCTTATGCTCAGAAAGTTTTGCTCTGGTTTTATCTTTATGTTTGGTGATTTGTTTTCTTAATGATTCAATGGATAAATCTGTTGCCTCTTCAAAGGTTTTACATTGCTCTTTTGCAAACAGAACCTGACCTGGAACACTTAGCTTAATCTCGCTTATTTTGTTTGCCTCATCTTCTACGTTCTCTAATTTCAAATATACTTCACCACTAATAATCTGGTCGTGGAACTGCTCCAGCTTGTCAACTTTTTTCTGTATAAAGTCTAATAATTTGTGGTCTGCAGTGAAATGGATTGCTTGAACTGTAATTTTCATGTTGTCCTCCTTGTTTATGCCTTTGGATGGGCTTGTTTATATATTGATTTTAATCTTTCTATGGAATTATGAGTATACACCTGCGTGGCGGCCAGACTGGCATGGCCAAGCAGCTCTTTAATGGCATTCAGATCAGCACCCCTGTTCAGGAGGCTGGTGGCGTAAGAATGTCTTAAAACATGCGGACTCTTCTTGTCTTGTGTGGAAATATATGTCAAATAACTTTTCACCAGTTTATATATAAACGTAGGATAAACTGGTGTTCCTTTATCAGTAACGATTAAGTCGTCCCTTTTGTTATGAAAATTTTGCAATGATTTCAGTTTAAGGTACTCTTTCAATTGATTTACAAGGAGTTTAGTAACCGGAATTATTCTTTCTTTTCGCCGTTTACCAAGCACGCGCACCGTTTCTTCATAAAAATCTATATCCTGGTCCTTCATTCCAAGTAATTCAGATAGCCGCATCCCTGTTCCAAAGAGTATTTCTATCACAACCTTGTCTCGTACCGATGGAAAAGTATCATCAAAGAATTTTCCTGAATCCAACAGGTGGTCCAGCTTGTCTTCATCCACAAAAACCGGTAGCCGCTCTGGCGATTTAGGTGCTTTTACCTGCGCCATCGGGCTGGCCAGAATTATCTTTCTGCGCAGCATAAATTTATAGTAGCTTCTAAGTGAAGACAATTTTCTGCCAATTGAGTTGCTTCCTATACCCTCTTCCATTAGTTTCACTATATAATCCCTCACGTGTACATGCTTAACCTCTTCAGGTGTCATTTCATACACATCATTGATAAAGCAAACAAAGTGCTGCAGGTCCGTTCTATAGGCAAGAACGGTATGGGGAGAATAGCGCTTCTCCTGCTCAATATAGTTTAGGAATAAATCAACCGCCATCAAATCAATATTTAGGTATCCTTGGGTGAATGTACACAATAGTCCATAAAAACAAGAAAGCCCTGCAGGAAATATCCTACAGGGCTTTTAAAATATTTAAATAAAATATTCTGGTTTGAAATTAGATCTTTCCTTCCAGGTGCATATTTTCTTTATAAATCGCGTGTTTAACTAGTGTACGACGAGCAACAGATTTTTTCTCGTATGCCTGACGACTACGTAATTCTCTTAACACACCAGTTTTTTCAAATTTCTTTTTGAAACGTTTTAAGGCTTTATCAAGTGATTCGCCGTCTTTAATATTAATTATGATCATAACGTTAAAATACCTCCTCTCGTTGTTTTGGGACTGCAAAGGTAGTATAATAAAAACCAATAAACATAAAAATTATTAATTATTTGCCCATTAAAGGTTTAGCCTTTAAAAAATAGAAAACCGGTAGGTTAAACGTACCGGTTGGTTAAAAAATATATTTGGTTAGAATATTCGATTGTTCAGCTTAAATTTAGCTGTTTAATATTTCTCTTGCAATAACGATCTTCTGTATTTCAGAAGTACCCTCGCCTATTGTGCAGAGTTTACTGTCGCGGTAGAACTTCTCTACCGGAAAGTCTTTAGTATAGCCATAGCCTCCAAAAATCTGTACTGCTTCAGTAGAAGTTCGCACAGCAACTTCAGAGGCAAAATACTTTGCCATAGCAGATTCTTTGGTCATTTTCTCTCCACGGTTCTTTAAATCTGCCGCCTGCCTGATCAGCAATTCTGAAGCTTCAATTTCTGTGGCCATATCAGCCAGTTTAAAGCTTATAGCCTGGAAGCTCGAAATTGGCTGCCCAAACTGGTGTCTTTCCTGAGCATAGGCCAGGGCAGCTTCGTAAGCACCTTTAGCTATCCCCAATGAAAGGGCCGCTATAGATATCCTTCCGCCGTCCAAAACCTTCATCGCCTGTTTAAAGCCCTCACCTAACTTGCCAAGAAGGTTAGCAGCCGGTACGCGGCAGTTATCAAATATCATTTCGGTGGTTTCCGATGCACGCATCCCCAATTTATTCTCTTTTTTACCAGCAGTAAAACCAGGTGTACCACGTTCCACTACAATAGCAGAGATACCCTTAGAATCTCCCTTTTCTCCTGTACGTACCATCACTACAGCTATATCACCAGATTTACCATGGGTAATCCAGTTCTTGGCGCCGTTTAAAACATAGTGATCACCTTCCAATGTGGCAGTGGTCATCATCCGCAGCGCGTCAGAACCCGTATTGGCCTCCGTAAGGCCCCAGGCACCAATCCATTCTGCTGTTGCCAGTTTTGGCAGCCAGCGGTGTTTTTGCTCTTCGTTTCCAAATGCCAGAATATGACCTGTACATAAAGAATTATGTGCGGCGAGAGATAAACCTATAGAGCCGCAAACTTTTGCAACCTCTACAATTACATCTACATATTCCTGATAACCAAAACCAGAGCCTCCGTAAATCTCCGGAACCAGTACACCCATCAAACCCAAACTTCCCAGCTGTTTAAAAACCTCTACCGGAAAGTACTGCGTCTCGTCCCATTCCATTACATGGGGCCTGATGTTTCGCTCAGCAAAATCTTTTACCATAGCTTTTACCATCTCCTGATTTTCAGAAGTACTGAAATTAAAGCCTGTTTGATCTGCGAGTGTTTGATGCATAATTACCGTTTGATTGGACAAGTATAGATATTATACAATATACGCAGCAGTCTAATATTTGCCCATAAACAGAACGATATGGTATTTGGTTCATTTAGCCCTGCATATACCGAAACAAGCCTGAAAGCGGGATATAAAAATAAATTGAATTTTTATTTAATAGTTTGCCAAGGCAAAGTTATTTGAAGAGAAAGCTTTGAGACGTTCTTTTCCGTTCAGAAATTCAAGTGCAATAATGAAGGAATAACCCGCTACTTCCGCCCCCAGTTTATGGATCAGTTCAGAGGCTGCCACTACTGTACCGCCTGTTGCCAGCAAATCATCATGAATCAATACCTGCTGTCCGGGTAAAAAGGCATCTTCATGAATTTCCAGTGTTGCACTGCCATATTCCAGATCATAAGAATGCTGTACAGTTTTATAAGGTAGTTTACCCGCTTTACGCATCGGCACAAAAGGCACACCCAGTAAATTGGCGAGAGACATCCCAAATAGGAAGCCCCTGCTTTCGATACCAGCCACTACATCAATTTTTACACCTTCAAATTTAGCAGCCAGTGCCTCGGTAATCTCCTTACATAAAGCTGCATCCTTCAGCATGGGTGTGATGTCTTTAAATACGATTCCGGGTTTGGGAAAATCATTTACATCGCGTACCGTCTGTTTGATCTTAGTTTCAATCATGTTCAAATGAAATATATGGTGCCAGTTTCTCTACTGTAGCAGCAGGTAAAATAGCCACCTTTTTTAAGTCTGCAATATTACCATAATTTCCGTGTTGTTTTCTATACTGCAGGATAGCATTAATCTGCTTATAGCTGAGATAAGGGTTTGCGCGCAGTTCTTCAAACCCTGTACGATTAATAAAAATCGGGTGCAGCTGCCTGCTGTCTAAACTAAGCTGATCTTTTATTTCCAGATATTTCAAACTATCCATACCAAAAACCTCTTTCAGCTGTTCAGGCGTGTAAAAACCTCCCAGTCGTTCCCGGTATTTTACTATACGCCTGGCAAAGGCAGGGCCTATACCTTTCACCTGCTGTAGCTCCAGGGTATCTGCAGAATTAAGTGCAACAATAATAGCTTTGGATTTGGCAGGATAAGAATTACCGGCTGCTTCAACCTTAGCTGTTTTGTTAAGCCGCAGACTAGCTTTATCAATTTGTATATAAGGTTCAAAACGTGCATAATTATCAGGACTGATTACATACATCTTTTGTAAATCCTCTTTTTTACGAAACCTACCGCCGTTAGCAGTATACCGCAGCATCACCGCCGCCTGCTTTTCAGAAAGGCCCAGCCTCTGCCAGTCGGCGCCGCTAGCCGTATTAGGATCAAAATTAAACAGCTCAGGTTTCGGGAACGATTTCCGGTGTTCCCTAACTGCAGGATGCCAATCCTTATGGTAAGAATTATTTCTCTGCCTTTGCGCTTCCAGAAGCATCAGCTTTTTCAGTGCTTCAATTTCTTCTGGAACATTCTGCTGCGGGGGCACAGCCCAGTCATATATATATGGTACAGCACTGATGATGAGAGTGAGCACCATTAATACCATTACTCCATTAAACTCCCGCTTAGTAAAACTAAAGTATGTATACAGCCATTTTTTCATAGCCTGCCAATGTACTACCGTATTTAAAAATATAAATCTTATTTTTGAAATTGTTTAAATCCCCTCCTTAAATCCAGATATGAAGATCATAACAACCAAAGAATTTGCTAAAGCCACTAAAATCGATAAACTGGGGGTTCCCGGACTGGCAGCTTTGCTTATGGAGGTAATGAAATTGAATGATATCAATAAAGTATTTTCTCAGAACCAGCACTTTAATGGTTTAGAGTTTGTTGATAAAATCCTGGAAACTATAGGAGTGTCTATTGACTTTGATGAAGACGACCTTAAAAACATTCCAAAAACCGGCGGATTTATAGCCATTGCAAACCATCCCTATGGTGGTGTTGAAGGACTGGCCCTTGTAAAACTGTTATGTACAGTAAGGCCTGAGGCAAAAGTAATGGTAAACTTCATCCTGCAGAAAATCCCTAACCTAAATGAATTTTTTGTTGCTGTAAATCCTTTTGAAAACGTTCAGCACTCTTCGAGCATCAGTGGTTTAAAAGCTACGTTTGATCTATTGAAAAGCGGAACACCAATAGGAATATTCCCGGCAGGCGAAGTTTCAACATTCAGCCTCGATAAACAAGAAATTACAGACCGCCTGTGGCACCCTGTGGTAGGGAAACTGATAGCCCGGGCAAAAGTTCCTGTGGTCCCAATCTATTTTCATGGCAACAACGGTGTATTGTTCAATATCCTGAGCTTTATTCACCCTACACTTCGTACAGCCAAACTACCTTCAGAATTCCTTAACAAACAGGGACTGAAAATTAAAGTGAGGATTGGTAAGCCGATCCATATCGAGGATATATCTTACCGCAACAATACCAATAAACTACTCGACTTCCTTCGTGCCCGTACCTATGCACTTGGAACAAGTATAGAGCAGGAGAAAAAACTATTTAACCCGATCAACCTTTTCAAAATCAAGAAAAAGCCAGAGCCAGTTATTGGAGAAACCCCCAGAGCCAGTATTGTCGAAGAAATTTCTCTGTTGGAAGATTTCCGGGTATGGTCAGAGAAACAATACGAAGTTTACATCACCCCTACAGTTAATATTCCCCATGTATTAAATGAAATTGGCAGGTTACGTGAAATTACTTTCCGTGAGGTAGGTGAAGGTACCAATAAGAAGATTGATCTTGATAATTATGATATCTACTATCATCACCTGTTTATTTGGGATAAGGAGCTACAGAATATTGTAGGTGCTTACCGAATTGGCAAGGGCGATGAGATTTTAAATACAATGGGCAAGAGAGGTTTTTACCTGTCAGAGCTCTTCAAAATATCTGAGCCTTTTTATCCGGTACTGAGGCAGGGTATTGAACTGGGACGTTCATGGATCAGAAAAGAATACCAGCAAAAAGCCTTACCTCTTTTCCTTCTGTGGAAAGGGATTTTAAAATACCTGTTAGATAACCCGCAATACAGATATATGTTCGGCCCGGTAAGCATCAGTAACAACTTCTCTAAATTCTCTAAAGAACTGATTGTAGATTTCATTACCAAAAACCATTTTGATTATGAACTAGGCCATTATGTAAAACCGAGGAATAAATTTAAAGCCGACTTATCAGGGATTGATAAAGACCTGCTGATTGAAAGCAGTGAGTCTCTAAAAGATCTCGATGGATTAATTTCAGACATTGAAAATTCTCATATCAAAATTCCTGTATTACTCAGACAGTATATGAACCTGAATGCAAAAATCATTTGTTTCAATATTGATCCTAAGTTCTCAGATTGCCTGGATGGCTTTCTGGTTGTTGATATGCAAAACATACCACAAGAGATGCTCGAAAAGATTGGTAAAAACTTCTAGAAAAAATAAAAGCCCTGACATCCATCAGGGCCTTTTATTATCAACTAAACCTAAACTTGATAAATACTAACCAAATATTTACATCACAAATGTAGGATGCTGATGTTAAGAAAAAATTAAGAATCGGTTATTAAAACCACAATTTACATTGACCATTTACCAGCAATAAAAAGGCGGACTATCTTTCGATAGTCCGCCTTCTCTTTATAGCATCAGGCTGTTTAGAAACTATATCTTAAACCAAACTGCATCTGGAAGCGTGATGCAAAAAAGTCTTTAGAATAGTTACTGGTATTTGCCTGGTTAAAAGTATAAGTAGGATATGTTGTTGCAGAACCGGCACCGCCAGTTGTGCTTGATAAGCCTACACTCGCCATTGAGTTAAATGTATTAGGTGAAAAGTATTGTACACCCCAATTTTTGTTCAGCAGGTTAGTCAGGTTTACAATATCATAGGTAAATGATAAAGTATGTTTGTGCGTACCACTATTAACAATCTTGAAGTCTTGAGAGAAACGGAAATCAGCCTGATAGTTCCATGGTGTACGTGCAGCATTACGTTCGGTAAACTGACCTCTTCTTGTGCTTAGGTATTTATCACTATTGATGAATGAATCAAACGCCGCGGCCTGTGCAGCACCATTAGTTGTATTAGCAAAGAATTTAGCGGTTTCCCCTACCTGAGGGATATAAGTTAAACTAACAGTTTGTCCTGTTCCGTTAATTGTGCTACCTACAAATCCATATGAGTATGGCGTACCAGATTGTGCACTGAAGAACAGAGAGAAGTTAGCTACGTATTTACCTGCCTGATCCCAATTGTGTCTGTAATTAATTGTTGAAACAATACGGTTACGGATATCAAAGTTAGAATTTGCCAGTCCCGGATTGTTAGGGCTCAATGCCTGGTTCAACTGCCAGTTAGATTCCATTGAGTTACGGATACCATTGGTTACATCTTTCGAACGACCAAGGGTATAAGCAGCCATGATGTCAAATCCTGCTATAGATTTACTTACCTGACCAGTTAAACTGTAACGGTTACCTTTGCTGGTGTTAGATAGTAAATAAGCATTTGTATATAAAGGATTAATCTTTGCACCGCTGTAAATTGGTTGCTGATGCTCAGTATCATATACTTTATAAGTAGGGTTATCTACAAGGTTCACTTGCTGAAACATCAGATCGTTAATTACCTTAGTATAAATCCCTTCAACCGTGAATTTCCACTGGTCATCAGTTTTGTAATCAAACGCCAGACTGCTTCTCCACGTTTTTGGCATTTTGAAATTGTTATCAATTAAGTCTACCTGAGTAGCACCGGCTGCGTTGTTAACATTAACACCAGGTTGCTTAGCTGCAAATGCTGCCTCACCAGTTCCTGTTAAAGCATCCCTTATCGGGTCAGAACCCGCAGCGAAAGGAACTCCGCTTTTACTTGGAGTGTTATCATAAGCACCATAAGTTACCCCATTGTTATAATAAGCATAACCTAACCAGGCAAACGGAACCCTACCTGTAAATAAACCACTTCCACCACGCATAATCAGGCTTTGGTTACCTAAAACATCATAACTGAAACCTACACGTGGAGATATCTGCACCTGGCTAAAGAAATCGTTTTTAATATCTTTTGGTTTTGTATACGTATAGGTAGTACCATAATTTACGTCTTCCGGAGAATTGGTAGTTTTAACACTTAATGGCTGTTTGTTAGGCATATCAGCCATATCAAAGCGTAAGCCATAAGTCAGTTTAAAACGGTCAGAAATCTGATACTGATCTTCCCCGTAAACACTATACATATTCACTTTAAATTCTGCTGGCGGGTTTGCAATAATACCATCCCTTGTATTGTCAGCATAATTATAGTTTGTTCTTACACGATTTGGGTTTCCAGCAAGAAAATCAGCCACATTACTATAAGATACACGCCCGTTCCAGCTGTTTACAAAACCATAAGTGATGTTGTAAAATTCATTGTGCGTACCAAAAGTAAATGTATGTCTGCCTTTAGAAAGCGTAAAGTTGTCTGTAAATTCCGTAGTCTTCTGCTTCATATCAAAGATACTGGCTTCACGGTCAGTACCTAGAAATATAGTACCACCTGCAGAGCCGCCAATTTCAATCTGCGGTAATGCAGAGTTAGAAGTTGGAGTTCTGTAATCATGGATGCTTGAGTATCCTACAACTAAACTATTAGAAATGTTATTAGAAATCCTGCTTTTTAATTCTGCAACGGTAGAACTTTGATTGTTGGTCTGGATATAGTCTATACCTCCAAATCTAAAGTTTGCCTGATCACGTTCCAGGTTGGTAGCCTCAGATCTGATTGTGTTGTTACGGATAGTCAACTGGTTTTTATCGTTAATATTCCAGTCCAGGCGGTTAAAGAACTTGTTAGATTTAGCATAGATATTGTAATTGCCATATGTTCCGGCATCAACACCATATTTAGTTTGCATCAGGTTAGAAATTGCCTGTGCATCAGCAAGGCTGATTACTTTCATATCAGATGAACCTGCACCAAGGATTACCGGATCCTGGCGACGGGTAATTTCTTCATTGGTAAAGAAGAACAATTTGTTTTTGATCAGTGGAAGCCCTAAACGGAAACCAGTCTGATACTCATGAAAGTCTGATGGTATCTTAGAGTTATCCCCTGTTTTGTTCCTTCCAATCAATGAAGCATTACGGCCAAAACCATAAACCGATCCGGTTACATCATTTGTACCAGAACGGGTAACAGCATTTACACTACCTCCTGTAAAGTTACCAATCTTCACATCATACGGAGCTAATAATACCTGTACATCCTGAATTGCATCAATAGAAACCGGATTAGTTCGTGTGCTGCTCCCTGGCATACCAGAACTTCCGCTCTGACCACCTAAAGAAGGACTAAAACCAATTGCATCATTATTTATTGCACCATCAATTGTTACGTTATTGTACCTGAAATTGGTACCCATAAATGAATTGTCTTTACTTACCTGAGGTGTAACACGAGTAACATCAGTTAAACTGCGACTGGTAGTTGGCATATTCCTGATTTGCTCTTCTCCAATCTGTGTACCGGCTCCTGTTTTCAAGGTACCTCTTTTTCCTTTTACTGTAACTTCAGTCAATTGCTGACCTTCATCCAATAAGGTAAAATCTACACGCTGATCAACTCCTAAACCTAAGTTAATATTGTCGCGCTGTTGTTTATTGTAACCAATATATGTTACAGTAACTGTGTATGGTCCACCTGGGTTAAGGTTATTAAGACGGAAATATCCATCATTACCAGTTACTGCACCATATTTAGTTCCTGTTGGTACATGTACTACTACTACACTTGCTCCGGGAACCGTCATTCCTTTCGCATCTTTCACTTTTCCATTAATACTGGAAGTTGTTACCTGCGCATTAACGCCTAACCCAATAAATAAGAGTATGGAAACGATTACGAAGGACAGATGATTTGTGAGAAATCTTTTCATTTGAGTTGCTTCTATTTTTTTTTGTAAAAGTAGAGCAGCTACGTTATGTTAATATTAAGTTCACATTAATACGCACCGGAATTAATATTAAATTAAAATACGATTAAAATGGAATTAAAAACAGGCTTTAGGCTATCAAAAATGGCTTGGATGAAGATTGTCTCATTTTAAAGCAACATAAAGAAAAGCTTAAAATTATGTTGTCTCAATGTTAATTTTGTGTTAAGAATCAGGATAGCCCGGAAATGTCATGATACTTTGCAATCCTGGGCTATCCAAATATTTGAACTACGGTTAGGTGGTAAAAACTAATCCCAATAGAAATAAAATAGAGGACTAATATCCGATATACCTGGATTACTATCCGAAATGATTTTAACTTGTACGTTTGTCCAGTTGTGCCCCTGAGTTGTAAGGTATGATCTGTAATCTATAGTATATGATCCATTATTGGGAATATTAGCAGCAACTACGCCTTTACTTATTCCATATTGAAATAATTCTAGAGAAACTGTCGGTGTTGAAACTAATCCAAGATTCCAGGTTACAGGTGGTGGCAGATCTTCATTATATCCTGAGAAGTATGGAATGTCATTCAGCCACTGGTCGTAAGGTCCATAAGGATATAAAGTTTGTGCTGCTACAATATCATAATATGAAAAGCCACTCCAATTTGGAACAGTAGGGGCTCCACCCCTGTTCATTATAGAACTTGCATCTGTAAAAGGTGTTCCAGGTATTAAAAGTGCACCATTGGGTTCCTGGTATTCGGCACCTTGCCAGTTGGTATGTCTTAAACCAATACAATGTCCGATTTCATGGGATAGGATGAATGTCTTTTGACTGGCTGAAAGACTATTATTATACGCAGTATTAATTCTTATACGATATCCAACCTGACCAGAACTAGGAAATTCTGCAACAGCATAAGCATTTGCTACATCAGAATCTCCTCCTGCCGCCACAAAAGTTATTGAGTTTGCATCTGATGATGTAACCTCCCAAACATTGTAAAAATTGATTTTGCAATTGGGTATATTCTTCCAATTATTTATGGCGTTCCTGCTAGCTTCAGACCAAGGAGATGCAATCGTATTTACTTTTATATTTTCAACATTTACCGAAGAGATTAAATTATGAGTCTGCCACTGAGAAATGGAGCCAGGAATGTTTGCAGAAGAAATCTTGCCATTGCCTCCGTTGCCATTACTTTGTATTAACTCAATAATCGCCGATTGTGAAGTTCCACTTTTGAAATAAGCAGTTACTTTACTGATATCGGTAGCGTTCTTTTTAAATAAGATGTCACCTTCCACTAAATAATAATCATTAACATCTTTGATGTCTTGAGGCTTCACGCCCCCATTAATTATTGCCTGATAAAGTTTTTCATCTTGGATGGAAAGTTCGTCTTTATTGGTGAGGTTGTTTTCCTTTTTACATGAGGAACTAAAAATGACAATAAACACCGTCCAAAATAAATGCCTTGACATGAGGGTAATAATAGTTTTTCTTTTCATATCCTTTTTTTTAACAATATAAAACACCAATATTAACTCAAAATGAAGTAGTTATAAAAGGTCCACTCATACCCTCTCTAATGGCAATAAACTGCATATTAGTAAAATACCTTATTCTTTTTGGGTCAGTTGACCCACTATTTAAGTAGGATTAAGAATAATAATAATTTGAAGCTTAAAAACTGAATGAATGCAAAAAGGGCGCCTTTCGGGCGCCCTTCTGTAGTTCTGAATATATCAATTAAAATGTTGCGCCAGTCGCAGCTGTAGATCCAGATTTTAAAGTAAAGCTAGGAGTTGCTCCAAGTGTATATGGCGAATTTAATAACGTTGCTGCTGCAGTTGCATCTATAAACGTATTACCATTTGTTGTTAAATATGTTCTTAATAGAGCAGAAGTAGCAAATGATAATGTTGTACCATCAGCAACAACTTCATTGTTTGCAAAAGTTGTAGTATTAGACTGATAAATATTGTTTTTGATCAGTGATGTACCATCATTTAATGCGTCACCTGTTTCTTTGTCACGTATATCAATTCCAAATTTTGAATTTATAAATATTGAATTGGCAAGAATCATTTTCGAACCTCTTCTCCAAAGGTTTGCATATTCATGTTTAGTATCTGCAGTTAAGCCAGGACCAATAATAGTCATGTTAGAAATGATTGGACGGGTTCTTGGTGCTACAGTAAAATCCGTAGCTGAATTATCTGCCTCAATACCATTACCTTGACCCGCCTGATCAGCTAATGCAGGATCACGCTGTGCAACTAAATATTGAAGCTTTCCGCTAAAGCCATTATCAAAATCGAAAACGTCGTCAATATTGGCAATAGAAACAAGGTGTTTTGCATTTACTGTTCCACCGAACCATTCAAATGCATCGTCACCTGAATAAGAAACCTGTACATAATCTACTGTAGTACCACTTCCTACCGAACCAAATGTAATTCCGTTGACTTCGTTGTTAGGTAAGAAAGCTATTCCTGGAAACTCAACGCGAATATATTTTAATACACCTGAGTTATCAGCATTATCTGTTCCACCATGACTACCTGTTTCAAGAGTGAAGCCACCCTCAATGATACCAACTCCACCCGGAATATTATTAATTGCTTTTCCCAAAACAATAATTCCTCCCCAGTCACCTGGAGCTCTAGATCCAACTGCTTTATTCGAAGTAAACACAATTGGATTTGTGGCCGTACCTTCTGCCATTAATTTAGCACCTGGTTTGATGATCAATGTGCCTTTTGAAGCCTGGTCACCTCTGATTACAGTACCGGCAGGAATAGTTAATGTTACACCAGCAGCAACATAGACGTTACCCGATAATAGATATACAGTGGATGCAACCAATGATGTACTTGCACTAATAGTTCCAGATAATGTAACAGTTGGGGTTCCGTATACAGTTGTAAGTGGAGTCCAGTTTGTCCAGTTTGCTGTCCAATCAGTTGTTCCGAATGCACCTCTGTATGTTACTTTATCAAAAAATGAATTTGCTAAAGAAGCATCATTTGAGATTGGAGTAACTGGGTCTACAATAACTTCATCATCGCTTTTGGAACAGCTGGTAAAAGTTGCAGTACCGGCCATCAATAAGGCAATAAGACTAAGGTTAAATTTATTTTTCATTTTTTCAATTGATTATTTGTACAAAAATAGCACAGTTGTATTATCACACTATTAAGTATAGATTACGATAGTATACAACTACTGTTAAATTGATATTAAGTGTTATCTGATTTTATAAGAAAATGTTAATGAGATGGTTGAACCAAACCTGTCAGAAAAATTGATATTATCAGTCTTTGCATTGAATGGCGCATCCGGATCACTTCCTTTTACCTTTTGATAGAAAATTGCTTTGTTATTTAAGATATCGCTGTAATTTAGTTTTACCTCTGCTTTTGATTTTGCAAATCTTTTTGAAAGTTGAAGGTCAAGCACATTTCTAGACCTTTCATAAATATCAGGATCTTGTGAATTACCAACCGCCCAGATACGTTTTCCTATTCTATTGAATAATAAGCTCGCACCTGTTGCATTCTCTTCTTTCGAAGTGAATGTTAAACCTGCATTTATTAAATAAGGGGATTGTCCCTGTAATGGCCGCTTTCCAGTTTTATTGATTGATGTAAGTACATTCACTTCAGACTTCATATAGGAGGCATTGGTACTAAAAGTTAAGGCACTAAATTCCTCTCCTATGAAGGATAAAGGTCTTCTGAATTCCATTTCAACTCCGTATAATGTAGCTGATTTGGAGTTGGTATACCCAAATATCCTTCCTGAATTTCCTTGTTGCAAGTTTTGTTCGATTGGCGACTGAAAATCTTTGTAGAAGGCCGACACCGAAAATACCTGGCCCGCAGATGGGTAAATTGCATATCCTAAATCTATATTAGTGGTTTTGGATTGTCTTAAATTCGGATTTCCTATAACTGATACATTTTTATTGAAGTCATAAAAACCAAACGGCGCAATTTCTCTGAATTCCGGTCTACCAACTGTTTGTGAACCAGATAAACGTAAGCTCGCTTTTTCTGTTAAATTATAGATAAAATTAGCGGAAGGTAAGAAATTCACATTAGTAGTATCAACTATGATTGGTACGCCAGCATTATCAGCACTATTTAATCGCTGTTTATATGATTCAACCCTAGCACCTATACCCATCCTTAATTTTTCAGTAACATATCCATCAAACATTACATAGCCAGCATTCAATAATGAGTTAGCATCATAGGTATCTGATCCGCTGGTAATATCATTTAATATATACCCGTTGTCCCTGATATTAGCAGGCGCAAATATTTGACTTTGTGGAATTATCAATAGTGAATTGTCAAATGCAGGGGTTCTAATAAATCCTATCACCCTGGCAGCAAAGTCACGTTTCCGGTACTGCGCAAAATATCCAAACTTAATCTTATTGGTATCTTTAAACCAAGAAACAGGTATTGTAACATCAAATGAACCTCCATATAGATTTTCATTCAGTTTAGATGAAAAGTTACCGCCAAATCGTGGATCAGCTTGTCCGGAAGATGGTATAGTTGCCCGGGTATAACCGCCATTTATAATCTCTTCCTGATACTCCATTCTTTTAAATCCAGGTTCTTTACGATCTGTATTTGCAAAATTTAGATTCCAGTCCAGTTTGATTTTCTTTGTTTCAGATAAAAGATGATTACCACTAAGTTGATTCGAGATTAATGAACGCTGCAATATATAATCTGCTGTTCTAAAAAATTTGGATTGTGAATCATCTATACCCTCTCTGGCTGTGAACTGATTCTCAAGTACCCTATTATAGATGTTTTTCAACGCGATTTTATTATTTCCCCATGAATAAGCAAAGTTTGCCAAGGCGCCAATGTTGGTATTATAATTATAAACTTCATCGCTAAACTGGTCACCTAATGCCTGACCGGTATATGCTTTCTGATCACTCGTTCTTAATCTTTCGTCATATCTGTAAGATAAAGATAGTACTGTACCAAATTGACTATCGTCTTTGAACCGTCTTGAAGTACCATAATTGGCTTGAAAGATTGGACCAAGAATGGATTTTACTGAATTGTAACCCCAGTTATTTACAAAGAGCTTTGAAGCCGCAGCCTTATCTGCTGTAGATAGATTAAGATAGGTTGTTCTGTTTGGGAACGACGAAGGTATGTCTCTATCCTTATTATATGATCCGAATGCGCCGTTTTTACTGTTAGAACCTTTTAAGAAATCCTTAAAAGCTGACTGTGTGTTCAAAGAAGTTCCCAATGATAAATTGAAAAACTTACTATCTGGAAAGTCTTTTGTAGTAATCTGAACTACACCACCCGAAAAATCACCAGGAATATCTGCAGATGCTGTTTTATTTACAACAATAGCATCGATGAGGTTTGAAGGAAGAATATCAAATGAAAAAGCTTTCTTATCAACTTCCGTATTGGGTAGTACTGCATTATTAAGCATCGCAGAATTGTACCGGTCAGATAAACCACGGACAATAATAAATTTATTATCCTGGATACTAGCACCACTTACTCTTTTAAGAACATCAGAGGTATTGCGGTCCGGGCTTTTTCTGATCAGCTCTGCAGATATTCCACTAGATATATTTAGACTTGCTTTCTGATTTGCAAATAATGTATTAACCGATTCCTGACTAGCTCTCGAAGTTATAACTACTTCTTTCAAATCCTGTGAAGTCGATTCGACCATTACAAAATCAATTGGAGTAGAAGCATCATTCTTAACCTCTATTTCGGTTACATTCTTTGTAGCGTAACCTACATAAGATGCTTGAACAGTATATTTTCCAGGTGATAATCCAGAAATTAAATATCTACCTTCCACATCTGTAGAAGAACCTTTGATGGTACCAGCTATTTTAACCGTTACGCCGATCAGCGTTTCCCCGGTTTTCTTATCAGTGACAGTACCAGAGATTTTCCCCGTACCCTGTGCGAACCCTGCCGCACTCATAATTACAAATAGCAGCGTAATTATCGTCTTTTTAAGTTGTAGTTGTGATTTCAATTTTGCCTGTATTAGAGTTTAGGCAAAAGTATTACCACAGTATTAGCCCTATGTTAGGTATGTAATACTATTATATCATCACAATGTTAACCTATCGTTAACCACTCATGGTATCAATACCTTATACCTACTTTAAGGCATAAATAGTGTAATAACCAAATCGGACCAATTAACAAAAACTTTACATCTTGTAAAAACGAAGGTTTCTTCCCTTCTATTTTGTGTCCTATGAACTGTCCTGCCCAGGCCATGATAAAAATAGTACCGCAAACCATCCATATTGCCGGGCCACCAGCTAATGCCCATTTCTCCAGCTGCACAACAAGCAGCGCCATGGCAAAAACAATCAGGATCATCATATATGAAAGTACGGGCGACAGCCTGTAATAATAATAACCAGAAAAAGCTATCAGAAAAGAAGCCCAGTTAAGAAAACCATTATACCTGCCCAAAAAACCGAGATGAGGAAAGGGCACAGACCATACCAGTCCCAGTAAACTGAATATGATCAGCGGGATACAGATCCAGTGAATCAGCTTATTTACAGGGTGCCGATGGCTTTCGCCATACTGGTCAAAAAGTACATCAATCTCCCTTTTCGGTTCTGCTTTTATCCCCGTTTTAACCACTTTCTTCATGCTGCAAAAATAAAAAAAGCGGTAGAATAATCTACCGCTTTATGAATATAATAATGTGAATTAACAGCAACCAGCCTATTTGGCAAATGCCACAGATCTGGTTTCTCTTATTACTGTAACTTTAATCTGTCCTGGATAAGTCATCTCTGTCTGGATACGGTTAGAAATATCTGCTGCAAGTAATTCTGCCTGCTGATCGGTTACCCTTTCACTTTCTACCACTACCCTCAGTTCTCTACCAGCCTGGATAGCAAATGTTTTTTCAACACCAGGATAAGACAAGGCAAGTTCTTCCAATTCTTTCAAACGTTTGATATAACTTTCCACAACTTCACGTCTTGCTCCCGGACGTGCACCTGAAATGGCATCACAAGCCTGGATAATCGGAGAAATCATTGAGGTCATTTCAATCTCGTCATGGTGGGCACCTATAGCATTACAGATTTCAGGATGCTCCTTATATTTCTCAGCCAGTTGCATACCTAAAATTGCGTGCGGCAGTTCAGGATTATCATCTGGTACTTTACCTATATCATGAAGCAGACCGGCACGTTTCGCCATTTTAGCGTTAAGACCTAATTCCGCAGCCATAGTAGCACAGAAATTAGCTACCTCACGCGAGTGATGCAATAAGTTCTGTCCGTAAGAAGAACGGTAACGCATACGTCCAACCATCCTGATCAGTTCAGGGTGTAAACCATGGATACCTAAATCAATTACCGTACGTTCACCAATTTCTACAATCTCGTCTTCAATCTGCTTTTTGGTTTTAGCTACCACTTCTTCAATACGCGCCGGGTGGATACGACCGTCAGTAACCAGACGGTGTAAAGCCAAACGTGCAATTTCCCTTCTTACCGGGTCAAATCCTGAAAGGATAATTGCTTCAGGCGTGTCATCCACAATAATCTCAATACCGGTAGCAGCTTCCAGCGCACGAATATTTCTACCCTCCCTGCCAATTACACGGCCTTTAATCTCATCACTTTCAATATGAAATATGGATACCGTGTTTTCTATGGCAGCTTCAACAGCAGTCCGCTGAATAGTCTGGATAACTACTTTCTTTGCTTCTTTGGTAGCCGTAAGTTTCGCTTCATCAACAATATCCTTTACCTGGATCATCGCCTGCGTACGTGCTTCCTGTTTCATGTTTTCTACCAGCTGGTTTTTTGCTTCTTCAGCACTCAAGCCTGCAATGGTTTCCAGTTGTTTTACATGCTGGTTTTTCAGCACTTCTACTTCTTCCTGCTTTTTAACAGCAATGTCCGTTTGTTTTTCGAGGTTCTTTTTATGGTTATCAAGCTCCTGCTCCTTACGGTTCATGTTTTCCAGACGCTGATTTACCGACTGTTCTTTCTGCTTTATTGCATTTTCACGCTGATTTACCTGGTTGTTTTTTGTACTTACTTCCTGCTCGTGTTCAGATTTCAATTGAAGGAATTTCTCTTTCGCTTCCAGTAACCTGTCCTTCTTAAGGATCTCAGCATTTATCTCAGCCTCTTTTAAGATCTTTTTTACTTTACTCTGTGCTGCAATCTCCTGTTTCTTCAACAAGCTGCGCAACAGATATCTGCCAATCAGTATTCCAGCTACTAAACTGGTCAATACGTATCCGATTATTGCTACTATTTCCATTCTAATTTATATATATAAAACACCTGCATAAGCATCATAAACAAATCCGCTCTTTGCTCATGCAAGTTTTACTTTCATTCTTTTCATAAAAAAAACCGTTGTCAAGTATCCGGTTTCTCTTTTAACGCCGATATACAGCGTCAGTAACACACCAGGCAAATCAATAGCCGGTACATTACGTTTTACCCCTCGCAGGGTAATTTTGAAACTGAATACTTAACAACGGTTAAGTATAATAATGCATTGAAAATGTAGAAAGACCTATTTCGTAAAAAAGTCGTTCAGTAAGGCATCCAATTCTTCAACTTTATCAGCAACTGCAGAATCCTGGTCCTGCACCTTATTTTCTACCCTCAGCACAGCAGTAGCATAATGCAATACTGCCATAGATAGCAAATCCTGTTTATCCCTTACCGCATAATTTTCCTGATAGTCCTTTATGCGTTCGTTAATAATTTTGGCTGCCCGTCTTACAATCTCCTCCTCTTCCATATTTACCTTTAAGGGATAAATACGGTCTGAAATAGTTATTTTTATCGAGATTTCTCCCATTTCTTAGCTTTGTTTCAAAATTAGTGTACCTCTCATTTTTTAAGCAACACTATGCTCTTGTCAATTTCACGCACAAAATCGTTAATTTTTTGCTTTATATCAAGAGTCTTTTCGCTTGTCCCTTCAATACTCTTAGCCAATTTCAGCACGCGCATCTTTTCATCCAGATCAGCGTTCTTTAGTTTTGAAGCATTTAAGGCTGATTTAACAACATCATTTTCCTGTTTTAACAACTCATTTTCTTCCTGCAATGCATTACAGAGCTCGATTAAACGCGCTGCTTTAAGTAATACTGAATCTAATTGTTCTGCAACCGAAGACATGTTATTTAAAAGTTGAATGTATCATTAAATGAAAGCTAAAAGTAATAAATAATATTACTTTCTGATCTCTGCTTTCGCACTTTGGGCTAAGTTAGCGATAATCTTTTGCATAACCGCATCAATTTGCTTGTCTGTTAAGGTCTGCAGCTCATCTTGCAAAGTAAAGTTAAGCGCATACGATTTTTTGTTTTCCGGCAGTTTATCACCAACGTATACATCAAAAACCTGTACATTCTTTAACAACTTTTTCTCGGTTTTAAAAGCAATGGTTTTAAGGGTATCAAAAGTAACATCCTTATCTACCAGCATAGACAGGTCTCTGCGTACAGCGGGGTATTTAGGGATTTCCTTATGCACTACCTTATTTTTCCTTGAGATATCCAGCAGCAATGCCCAGTCAAAATCTGCGTAGTACACTTCCTTATCCACATCTGTTAACTTTCTGTCTGCAGCAGTAGCGGCACCAAAAGAAACAATAGGCTGCGGGCCCCTGAAGTATTTCAGTCCGAAAGCAAAGTTCTCATCACTGATTTCCTCAGTCTGAAAGTTGGTAATGCCTAAACGGCCGATGACCGCATCAACTGCCGCTTTGATATGGTAAAAACTTACCGGGGCAGGTTTCTGGTTCCAGGCTTCTGCAACGTCTGATCCTGAAAGTACCACCATCAGTCGCGGGCGCTCCACATATTTCTCATTAATCAGGTGGTAAGTTTTACCAAATTCATAAAACTTGATATCACCTTGTTTCCTGTTCTGGTTATAGGCAACACTTTCCAGTGCCGGCATCAGTAAACTCTGGCGCATTACATTCAGATCTGTACTTAATGGGTTCAGGATTTTTACTGCCTCATCCGCATTTTTCGAGTAAATGCCTTTAGTTAAGGAGTTACACCAGATTTCCAGATATCCGTTAGCAGTAAGCAGATCGGCGATGGTATGCTGTGTAAGTTCTTTATCAGGTTTGCTGGTGAACGATAATGAAGCATTTACTTTGGTTGGAATCTCTATATTATTATATCCATAAATCCTCAACACCTCTTCGGTAATATCACATTCACGCGTTACGTCGACTTTGAAAGTGGGTACTTTGAGCGACAACCCTTCTGCAGTTTCTGCAGCTACAGCGATGCCTAATGAAGTAATAATGGATTTAATTTCCTGATGAGGGATATCTGCGCCGATCAGCCTGTTAATATTATTATAGGTTACCTCCACGTCAAAGGGAGCAACAGGATTAGGGTAAATATCAGAAACAGCCGAAGAAATTTCTCCACCGGCCAGTTCCTTGATCAGTAAAGCAGCACGCTTCAGCGCAAAAACTGTCATTTCCGGATCTGTACCACGCTCATAACGGAACGAGGCATCAGTTTTAAGTGTATGACGTTTGGCTGTTTTACGCACAGATACTGCATTGAAATAAGCACTTTCTAAAAATATATCAGTTGTACCAGCGCTTACACCAGAGTTTTTACCACCATATACACCTGCAATGGTCATAGGTTTTTCTGCATCACAGATCATCAGATCGTCTGCAGATAACTTACGTTCCACACCATCAAGCGTTACAAAAGGAGTACCTTCAGCACACTTTTTAACGATTACCTGTTTACCACTAATCTCATTCGCATCAAAGGCATGAAGCGGCTGACCCAGCTCATGTAAAACGTAATTTGTAATATCTACGATATTGTTAATCGGACGGATACCAATTACTTTTAACTTATCCTGTAACCAGTCTGGAGATGACTTAACTGTTACCCCGCTTATAGAAACACTGCTATATCTCGGACAAGCTACCGTATCCTGAACATCAACGGCAACCGTCAGCTTTTCATTGTCAGTTTTAAATGCAGAAATATCTGGCATCTGCAGTTCCGTTTTCAGATAAGCTGCCAGGTCTCTGGCCACACCTAAATGAGAAGCTGCATCAGCACGGTTTGGCGTTAATCCAATTTCAAAAAGGTAATCATCTTCCATCTTGAAATATTCTTTGGCAGGCAGGCCTGGTACAGCATCTTCGTCAAGCACCATAATACCCGCATGCGAAGCACCCAAACCAATTTCATCTTCAGCACAGATCATCCCTTCAGATACCTCTCCCCTTATTTTAGATTTATTGATCTTGAACGGCTCGCCTTCATTCGGATAAACCGTAGTACCCACTATAGCTACCACTACTTTCTGGCCTTCGGCAACATTAGGTGCACCGCAAACAATCTGTACAGGTTCAGCCCCCCCCACATTTACAGTGGTTACCCTTAAACGGTCAGCATTTGGATGCTGCACACAACTCAGTACATGGCCTATAAACAATCCTTCCAATCCGCCAACCACGGGCTGTACGGTTTCAAGGCTTTCTACTTCTAATCCGATATTGGTTAGCAGCAGAGAAAGTTCCTGTGGGGCAAGGTCAGTTTGTATAAATTGTTTAAGCCAGTTATATGATATCTTCATGTTATAATTGCATCTAAACCGCAAAGATATAAAATAATGCTTTGCTGTATATTTATTAGCTCATAAACACGCGGTAAGCTCAGATAATTCCTTCATCTGCCAGACTGATATATCCACTGTTAGTAACAATCAGGTGATCAAGCACAGGCATTTCAAGTAGTTTACCCACCTCAATCAGTTTTCTGGTAATATGTATATCTTCCTGACTGGGACTTAAATTACCTGAGGGGTGGTTATGCGCCAGGATCAGCGACGCCGCATTCTGTTGAAGGGCAGTGGTAAATATAATTTTAGGATCTGCAATGGTACCGCCCATTCCTCCCTTGCTGATCATAAACTTACCCTTAACCATATTGGCCTTATTTAATATTACCACCCAGAATTCTTCGTGGTTTAAATCTTCAAATACGGTATGCAGGTGATTAAAAAGATCCCGGGAGCAGGTAATCTTAAAGTTATCCGGTTCAGGATATTCGCGCCGGCGCCGGCCCAGTTCAAGCGCAGCGATAATAGACAGTGCCTTTACCTCGCCTATGCCGTTAAACCGGCATAAATCATTTAATGATGCCTTGCCGGCTTCATAAAGATCATGCTTATAAGCACCCAGAATACGCTTGCTCAGTTCTACCGCATTTTCGGTAGCATTGCCAGTTCCTAATAAGATAGCCAGCAGCTCTGCATCAGAAAGGCTTTTCCTGCCCAGGGCCAGTAATTTTTCCCTCGGCCTATCAGCCAGGTTCATGTTTTTAAGCTTTAGCTTTTGTTCATTTTTATCCATAAACAAAAAAACGGGATAAGCCAGAGCCTATCCCGTTTACAATATTGTAAAGCTATACCTATTTTAAGCCATTAACAAATTTAGTTAATTTAGATTTGTTGTTAGCAGCTTTGTTTTTGTGAATAACATTCTTCTTAGCCAAACGGTCTAACATAGAAATTACTTTCGGCAATAATTCCTGTCCTGCTGTTTTATCTACAGAAGCACGTAATCTTTTAATAAAAGTACGGGTTGTTTTAGCCTGGTACCTGTTACGTAAACGTTTAGTAGCGTTTGCTCTTATTCTTTTTAAAGATGATTTATGATTTGCCATTTTTTAGTATAATAATATTTTTATATGTAAAGGCCGGATAATAACACCTCAACCTTTTTGATCCTATTTCTTAGTGTTTTTTTCGGACTGCAAATATAGAACTTAACTTTTTAAAATGCAAAACGATATCGCAAATAATTTAGATAATCTTAAATATTGAGGCACACCTCTTTATGTCCGCAATACAAATATAATAAATATATGCCCGTTTAGTGCCATTCACAATCGAAAATTATCCGCTATCTGATCATACGCTACCCAAAACAAATCTAGGTCACAACTATAATGAGTCTATGTCTAGTCTATGTTTTATTAGAAAAAACATAGACTCATTATACTTTTTTTGCACATAATATTTGGATTTGTCCCGATCCTTAATTAACTTTATTACAGCTAATTATCTATTTACACTCATAAAGATAAGCAATTATGGCAAGAAGAATAGGACGCCACTTTGTTGGCAAAGTTGGTACAATAAACACCCGGCTTTACCGGGGGATGGAAGTAATGCAGTCAAACCCGGGCAGAGGAAAGGTTAAACAGACAGCCAATACAAAAAAAGCTGCTGGTATATTTGGAAAGTCGAGTGCCCTGGCAGCAAGTTTTCGCACCGGCCTCAAGCCTGTAATCAATGGTAACTATGATGGGGAGATGATTTCCACCTTTACCGGAATGATGAGAACTATTGTTCAACAATGCTACAATGCGGAAGACAGCACTTTTAATTTTGAAAAAGATGATTTTAACAGTTTGGTAGGCTTTGATTTTAACAAGCGCTCTCCCTTACTGAAAAACATGTGGATTGCACCAACTGCGGAACTCAGTAATAACATTCTTAGAATCACTATTCCTGCTTTAAAAATCGGCGACGATTTAAAGTTCCCTGAAAGAACAAATTTATGTAAAATCAAAGTTGTTATGGGTATATATAACCTAACTGAAGGTTACCTACAGAATTACACGCCCATTCAGCTTATAAATGTTAACGCTGAAGATGATATAGTAGAAAGCCAGCATTTAGATTTTGATGTACCTGCAGGATGTGTATGTTTTGCCGGCATCGGTCTAAACTATTATACTTTGGCGCAGAACATAGCCCATCAGGCAAATAATAAAGATTTTAATCCGGCAGCAATCTGCGGAGTGTTTGTAAACGACGGAGAATGGGAAATGGGAAGGGTAGCAGATTGGACACGTGTGCAGAAAGCTGTATTTAAATAAGCTATTTCATTAATTGAAAAACATATTCTTAAAAAGACTTTCATTAAATACGTAAAATGTTATTTTTGACCCAAACGTAGACTACATGAAAAAGCGTATTGCCATATTTGCCTCCGGTTCGGGTTCCAACGCCCAGAAAATTATGGAACTGTTTAAACACAGTGCCGAAGTTGAGATAGCCCTGGTGCTAACCAATAACCCCGAAGCCTATGTTTTACAGCGTGCAGATAATTTTGAGATCCCTACTCATATTTTCGACCGTAAAGAGTTTACGCAGACCAACAATATTGTAGAGCTGCTTAAAAAGCTGGATATAGACCTGATCGTACTGGCCGGTTTCCTATGGCTTATCCCTCAAAACCTCATAGCAGAATATCCCGGCAGGATAGTGAATATACACCCTGCCCTGCTGCCTAAGTTTGGTGGTAAAGGGATGTATGGCGACCATGTGCACAATGCTGTAATCGCAGCCGGCGAAACTGAAGGAGGCATTACCATACACTACGTAAATGAAAACTATGATGAAGGCGAATACATTTACCAGGCTAAATATAAGATCGATAAAAATGACAATTTAGAAATGGTTAAGTTCAAAGGACAACAACTTGAACACCAGCACTATCCTCGCATTGTTGAAAGCATTTTAAAAAAGATCAGGAAATAAGCCTGTTTTTATATTTTCTTCTAAAATTTATCGCTTAAAAATTATAATTTTGCGGCTCAAAAATCACACCCAATGAGTCAACAAATTAAGATCAAAAACGCTTTAATCTCAGTATATTACAAAGACGGCCTGGAGCCACTTGTACGCCTGCTTGCACAGCAGGGTGTTCAATTGTTCTCTACAGGTGGTACAGAACAGTTTATTAAAGACCTGAATTTACCAGTTACTGCTGTTGAAGATCTTACTGGCTATCCCTCAATCCTGGGCGGAAGGGTAAAAACACTGCACCCTAAAGTTTTTGGTGGTATTTTAAACCGCAGAAACCTGAACGAAGATAAGGCACAAATTGCTGAATACGAGATTCCGGAAATCGACCTTGTTATTGTTGATCTTTATCCTTTCGAAGAAACACTGAAAGCTGGTGGTTCTGAAGAAGAAATCATAGAAAAAATTGATATTGGTGGTATCTCCCTGATCAGGGCAGCTGCAAAGAATTTCAATGATGTAGTAATCCTTGCTTCTAAAGATGATTACGCTATCCTGCAATCGCAATTAGAGGAACAAAATGGTGAGACCAGTCTGGCACAGCGTAAAGCTTATGCTAAAAAAGCTTTTCATACCTCTTCACATTACGATACAGCAATTTTCAATTACTTTAACACAGAAGAACCACTTAACGTATTTAAACAAAGTATTAATACTGCCAGCACATTAAGATATGGTGAAAACCCGCATCAGCAAGGTGTATTTTATGGTAATCTTGATGAGATGTTCACCAAATTAAACGGTAAGGAACTTTCTTATAACAACCTGGTAGACGTAGATGCAGCAGTTAGTCTGATAGACGAGTTCGAAGAACCTACTTTCGCCATCCTGAAACATACCAATGCATGCGGCGTGGCTTCAAGAGCAACTATCGCTCAGGCATGGGATGATGCACTGGCCTGTGATCCGGTTTCTGCCTTTGGTGGTGTGCTGATTGCGAACCGTGAAATTGACCTGGCTACCGCTACAGAAATTAACAAGTTGTTTTTTGAAGTGTTGATTGCCCCTTCTTATGAGCCGGCAGCAGTTGAACTGTTTAAAGCCAAGAAAAACAGGGTAATCTTACAGCGTAACAATGTAGAGCTGAGCAAAAAGCAATTCAAAACGTTGTTGAACGGGGTTATTGAACAAGATAAAGACCTTATTATTGAAGGTACAGATCAAATGAAACCGGTAACAGAAAAAGCACCTACCGAAGCTGAATTAAAAGATCTTTTCTTCGCCAACAAAATTGTTAAACATACCAAATCCAATACCATCGTTTTTGTAAAAGACAATACCCTTATTGCAAGCGGCGTTGGCCAGACTTCACGGGTAGATGCTTTGAAACAGGCAATCGTTAAAGCTGATGCATTTAATTTCAGCCTGATTGGTTCAGTAATGGCATCTGATGCGTTCTTCCCTTTCCCTGATTGTGTTGAAATCGCGGCCGGAGCCGGTATCACTGCTGTTTTACAGCCAGGCGGATCTATTAAAGATGCAGATTCTGTAGCAATGGCGAACGAAAAAGGTATTGCAATGGTAACTACTGGTATCAGACATTTTAAGCACTAATTATTTCTGTGCGAATACAATAAAAAGACGTAGTTTTACATTAATATAATATACAGAATTTTTTATATATTAACTTATCACCTATAAATGGGTTTATTTAACTGGTTCACACAAGAGGTTGCCATTGATTTGGGCACCGCCAATACCCTGATTATACACAATGATAAAGTGGTTGTTGATGAACCTTCAATCGTTGCTTTTGACAGACAGACAAATAAAATTATAGCAATAGGCCGTCAGGCAATGCAGATGGAAGGTAAAACGCACGATAATATTCGTACCGTGAGACCTTTGAAAGATGGCGTAATTGCTGATTTTAATGCCGCTGAAGCGATGATCAAAGGTATGATCCGCATGCTTAACGGAGGAAAAGGATGGATGTTCCCCTCCCTGCGTATGGTTATCTGTATCCCTTCTGGTATTACCGAGGTTGAGAAACGTGCAGTGCGCGATTCAGCAGAAATTGCAGGCGCTAAAGAAGTTTATCTGATCCACGAACCAATGGCTGCGGCAGTAGGTATCGGGATTGATGTTGAAGAGCCTATGGGTAACATGATTATTGATATAGGTGGTGGTACTACAGAGATTGCAGTTATTGCATTGTCTGGTATTGTGTGCGACCAGTCTATCCGCGTTGCGGGTGATAATTTTGACTCTGACATCGTAAATTATATCCGTCGTCAGCACAACATTATGATTGGCGACCGTACTGCAGAGAAAATTAAAATCGAAGTTGGTGCCGCCCTTCCTGAATTGTCTGATCCTCCTGCAGATTTTGCGGTACAGGGACGTGATTTAATGACGGGTGTTCCAAAGCAGATCACAGTTTCATATACTGAAATTGCGCATTGCCTGGATAAATCGATCTCTAAAATTGAAGAAGCTATATTAAAAGCGCTGGAGATTACCCCTCCGGAATTATCTGCTGATATTTACCAGACAGGTATCTATCTTACAGGTGGCGGTGCATTACTCCGCGGGTTAGATAAACGTGTGGCGGCTAAAACTAAACTGCCGGTACATGTTGCAGAAGATCCGCTGCGTGCCGTAGTACGTGGTACAGGTATAGCCCTTAAAAACATTGGTGGCTATAAGTTTTTAATGCAATAAAATAAATAACAATAAATTTTTACAAAAATGTGAGTCAGTAACAAACTGAACTCACATTTTTGGTAAAATTGTATTTTAATACAGAATGAAGAAACATGCGTAACCTTTGGATTTTTATAAACAGATACAACGCATTTTTTCTATTTGTCATATTTTTCACTATCGGCATTATGCTGACCGTAAAAAATAATGCGTACCAGCGCAGCGTTACCTTAAATTCTACCAATGCCGTTGTTGGCCAGGCCTATGATAGGTTAAATGTATTTAAAAAATACATGAACCTGGGTTCGGTAAATGACAGCCTCGCCAAAGAAAATGCAAGGCTTAATACTGCTTTGCAAGCCCTTAGAAATACTGATACAGCCAAAAATACCCTGGTAGTAGATACCACTAACAAGGTTCAGTATACCTATCTGGCAGCAAGGGTAATTAAAAACTCTATTACGCTAAGGAATAATATCATCACTATTAACAAAGGCAGTGAAGATGGTATACAGCAGGATATGGCGGTAATTTCTGCCGGTAAAGGGGTTGTAGGGATTATACGCGATGTATCGCCCCATCTGGCTACTGTAGAGTCGCTCTTAAACAAAGATGCCAAAATCAGTGTGAAGCTCAAATCAACAGATGCCTTTGGCTCACTGGTTTGGGGAGAACAGAATGGTGATTTCAGAAAAGCATACATCAAAGACATTCCTAACCATATCAAAGTAAAACTTGGGGATACGGTTATGACTTCCGGATATGGCTCCTTCCCTCTTGGTGTACCGGTTGGGGCAATTACCAACAGGGGTATTGCTACCGGAGATAATTTCCTCACCATAGAAATCAGGCTGTTCAATGATTTCAGCACATTGCAATACGTGTATGTAATCAAAGATAAACTGGCACAGGAACAGAAAGCCTTAGAAATAAAATTGCCTAATGAACAGTAGAATTGTATTAATAAATATCATCAGGTGGTTTCTCCTGTTATCTATACAGGTGCTGCTGCTCAGAAACCTGAGCTTTTACGACCTGGCTACACCTTTCACCTATATCTTATTTTTACTGCTGCTGCCTTTCAGCACGCCAAACTTATTGCTTTACCTGATTGCCTTTGGTACAGGTTTAACACTTGATGCTTTTTATGATACACTGGGGGTGCATACCGCAGCCTGTGTTACACTGATCCTGGTAAGGATTCTCTTTATTTCAGTAACTGTCAGCCGTGATAACTTTGATGAACCTGAACCTACCCTGGGTACTATGGGTTTCAAATGGTTTTCACTTTACGCACTGCTCTGTACTTTTGCTCACCATCTTGTGCTATTTTTATTAGAAGCTTTTAAATTAACAGAACTCTCTTATACTTTGTTGAGGTGCGCTTTAAGCGGTATCTTTACATTATTCACTGTTATCTTAATAGAACTGATCTTCTATAACAGAAAAATGCGCTAATGGACAATCTATTCAACAGAAAATATATCATACAAGGTCTGTTTATAGTAGTTGCACTTATTTTAATAGGTCAGCTTTTCTATATTCAGGTGGCTAGCGACAGATATTTTCTTTCTGCCAACAGCAATGTACTCCGTAAAAAATATACTTTCCCGGCACGTGGGGTAATTGTAGACCGTAATAATAAGGTGCTTGTTCAGAATGAGCCGGTATACGACCTGATGGTGACCCCAGCAGAAGTTGAACCATTTGATACTCTTGCACTTTGTCGGATTATCGGGATTGACATGAAGGGTTTTCACAAGCGATTTAACAAGGCCACACATCAGTCGCGCTATCAGCGGTCTGTATTTGAAAAGCAGTTATCAGTTCAGACCTACGCAGCTTTGCAGGAACGCATGTCGCGCTTTCTGGGCTTTGAAACACAGAACCGTACAGTGCGTCACTATCCGGATAGTGTGGCAGGGGCATTTTTTGGCTATGTAAAAGAGGTATCTGAAAAAGACATAGAAAAAAGCAACGGATATTACCGTCCGGGCGATTATATCGGAAAAGCCGGCGTGGAACTCTCGTACAATGAAGTTTTGCGTGGAGAACGTGGAGTAGAAAACACAATTTACAATGCTAAAAATGTTGCACAGGGAAGTTATCAGAATGGCAAGTTTGATACACTCGCTGTTTCAGGTGAAACCCTGATTTCATCCCTAGACATTGAAATGCAGAAACTGGGTGAGCAGCTGCTCCGAAATAAAGTGGGCAGTATTGTAGCCATTGAACCGGCAACTGGAGAAGTCCTTGCTTATATCAGCAGTCCAAATTACGACCCTAACCTCATGGTTGGCCGACAGCAGGGGAATAACTACATGGAGATCTTCAGCTCGCCAAACAGACCTTTCAACGTAAGGCCAATTGCTGGTTTTTACTCACCCGGTTCATCATTCAAACCGGTAGATGATCTCATCGCCCTGCAGGAAGGGGTAATCGATCCAAATACAACCTTTAATTGTCCTGGTAGCTTCTGGGCCGGAAATCACCAGGTAAAATGTGAACACGTAGACGGAAATATTTCCTTACGCCGCGGATTAGCAAGATCTTGTAATACTTATGCCTGTTATGTTTTTCAGAAGCTGATGACACAGCAGAAGTTTAAAACCAAACGTGCCGCCTATGATTCATGGGAAGCCAAAGTAAGAAAGTTCGGTTTAGGCTCCCCGCTCGGACTGGATATGCCTTTTGAAAGAAAGGGGCGCTTGTTTACCTCTGAAGAATATAACAAGAGGTTCGGCAAGTACTGGGGGTACACCACCGTAATCTCTCTTGCCATTGGTCAGGGAGAGATGAGTGCCACTCCATTACAGATGGCCAACATTATGGCTACCATTGCCAACAGGGGTTATTATATCAAGCCACACCTCATTAAAGGAATTGGGGAGAAGAAAGATGTTAAACCCGAATATCTGGTTAAAAATTATGTAGGTGTAGATGCTGCACATTTTGAACCCGTAATTGACGGGATGCAGGATGCAGTAAATGCACCATACGGTACGGCTCGGGAATCTGCCCTGCCAGACATCTTAATGTGTGGTAAAACAGGAACGGTACAGAACCCACATGGCAAGAACCATTCGGTATTTATCGGCTTTGCACCCCGCGATAACCCTAAAATAGCCCTGGCAGTAATTGTAGAAAATGCCGGTTTTGGAAGTACCTACGCCGCCCCAATTGCCAGTTACCTTACAGAAAAATACCTGACAGGCAAACTTTCAGGCAACAGAATAGAACGCGCAGAATGGATGAAAAAGCAGGTTGTATTACCTGAAGTGCCAAGATCAAAAGTTAAACTGGCGCCAAAGAAAACAGACAGTGCAGGAAAAGTTATTGCACCGATAAAGCCTGCTGATAAAATTGCAGTTACCAACACCCCAACACAAAATACTAAATGAGCACACAACAGGGCAGCCGCTTCTTCTTTAATGTAGACTGGGTAACAATCTTAATTTATACTGCCTTGTGTGCTATCGGGTTTATCAATATCTATGCTTCCATCTATAATCCAGATACCTCTACCCTGTTTAATTTTGGCAGTAATTATGGTAAACAGCTAATCTTTATCCTAACCGCACTGCTGCTGGGTTTTTCAATCCTGCTGCTGGATGCAAAGTTCTTCAGTGTGTTCTCCCCCATTGTGTACGGGGTAACCATGCTGCTGCTGATGGTTGTACTGGTAGTAGGCCGAAAAGTAGCAGGAAACCAGGCCTGGATACCCCTGGGGAGTTTCAGGCTCCAGCCCTCTGAGTTTGCAAAGTTTGGGACGGCCCTGCTTATTGCAAGGTATGTTGGTAATTTTAATCCCAAGTTTCGCGATGTAAAATCCATTTTCTTTGCCGGGCTGATTGTTGGTTTTCCGCTGTTGCTGATCATGCTGCAGCCAGACACAGGTTCGGCGCTGGTATTCCTGGCTTTTATGTTTCCCCTTTACCGGGAAGGATTGTCGGGTTATTTCCTGCTGATCTTTCTGGGGATGATTGTACTTTTTATAGCCGATTTCCTGGTACCTATGGCTATACTTATCCCTGTAATTATTGCTATAGGTGCGTTTTTCGCCTATCAGAACAAGCGGAAACAGAAAATGATGATCTCTATCATCCTCGCTATTATTATCGCCATAGCTTATCTATTTGTGGTTAAACTAGCCTATGAAAAGGTGCTTGAGCCACATCAGCGTACCAGGATTGAGATTATGCTGGGCTTAAAGACTGATCCTAAGGGGGCGGGTTACAATGTAAACCAGAGTAAGATTGCTATTGGTTCGGGGCAGTTAACCGGCAGGGGCTTTCTGCAAGGCACTCAAACAAAATATGGTTATGTACCAGAACAAAGTACAGATTTTATCTTTTCTACTATTGGTGAAGAATGGGGCTTTGCAGGATGTGTAACCGTTATTGCACTGTATATATTCTTGCTGCTCCGGATTATTAACCTGGCAGAACGTCAGCGTTCTACCTTTTCGCGGGTATACGGTTATTGCGTGGCCAGTATTATCTTTTTCCACGTGTTTATCAATATAGGGATGACTATAGGTATCATCCCCGTAATCGGTATTCCTTTACCATTTATCAGTTATGGCGGCTCTTCACTGTGGAGCTTTACGGTTTTACTGTTTATATTTCTTAAGCTGGATTCTAACCGGATGGGATTTATTTAGCCGGAAAGCGTTGGTTAAGCAATTCATAAAATTGATCTGCTGTTTCCTGTTTGTCTGCCCAGTTATGTTTCAGCGCATAGTTCTTCTGTAAAAAAGCATCTGCCGTTTTAAAATCGGGCATCTTATTCAGCAGGTCAATCGCTTCTGCATAGGCAAGGTTATAGCCATTAAACAGATCTCTGATATAGCGCAGTTTGTCATTTAAGCTGATGGCCTGTTTCAGGTCGGATATTACAGGCCTGCTGCTTTCTGATTTGCTTGCAGACATCTGGCTGTTGCCAGATAAGATATCATTCAGGGTGAGTTTAGCAGGCGCTGCGGCAGCTTGTGGAGGTAGAGCAGACGAGTGCGGATTAGCATTGCCGGGCTCAGATTCTTTCGGCGCCTCCTGCTCAGGTTGTTTAGCTGTGCTAACCGGCTTAAAGAAATCTTCTTCAATAAGTGGTTGTTTATCTTCAACTGAAGGGCGTAGAGCTGCCTGGTCAGATTCTTTTGCTGAAAGCGAGATCACACTTTCTGAATCTGTAGAAGAATAGGAATTTGCATGCTCCGGTTCTGCCGACTGATGATTATGGGCTGGTGTATGTTCCCCGGCGGGTGAAGGCTCTGGCACAACCGTTTCAGGATAATAATCGTCAGTATCGGTATAAGGCTGAACCTGGCTGGTGTTTGAAACCGGAATTTCTTCTGGTGCTTCAACCTGTGATGCAGCATCTTCCAGTTTGTAGTCTGATTCATGCTCTTCTGCCAGCTCATAAGCTGTTGAAGACAAGGGTACCGAGGAAACCAGGAAGGGCTCGGGACCTATTTCATCTTCTTCAGGTATTTCAGGGGCCAGACTATCTTTTTCCCTCAGTTTTTGTTTCTGTGCAATGATTTCTTCCTCTTCGCGACTTAATGGCCTGTCAAATATTTCATCTACAGACTGTTGTTCAAAATCAAACCTGTCTGATGTAGGTTTTTCGTTAAGTATAAATTCAAATGAAGAAGAGTCATTATCAATTTTAAAGATTTCCTGTTCAGCAATCGGCTTTAAAAAAGGCTCAGCTGCGGCAACAGGGGCTTGAGGCAGTTCTTTCTCCTGCTGCAATGATACTACAGGACGTTCTTCTGTAGGTTCCATTACCGTCTCTGTATGCTCTGGCAGCACTTTAGGGCTTGCTGAAGCATTAAGTTTGCGGATAATCTGTACATGGTCAGACAAAAAGTTGGCATTAGCCAGAAAGAGTTCAAGTTCCAGTTCATTCAGCTCTGCAGGGTTCTGCGCTAAATATTGATACTGATCGTTTAACTCGTTGAGTATATGTCCTATCTTTTTAAATATGTCCTCCTGGTTCATCATAGTTTTATAACGGAAAAAGTGCTGTTTTGTGTTAAGGTGCTCACTCAAAAGTACTACAAATTTTCAAATCGCACTACTGTGGACAGTTCTCTGCACTAATTTTTATCCATAAAGACACCTTATAAGTACTTCAAAATTTCGATATTCGCATTCTTATCCCACCCTACAAACAGCATGTTATTTAGCGAACGAAATTACAGAAGAGGAGAATTTGAAGGTAGCATTGAAGTAATTTGCGGCTCCATGTTTTCTGGTAAAACTGAAGAACTGATCAGAAGGTTAAAGCGTGCGGAAATAGCAAAGTTAAAGGTGGAGATCTTTAAACCCACTACTGATACCCGTTATGATGAAACCGCTGTGGTATCTCATAATTATAATTCTATAGTAGCCAGTCCGGTAAATCATTCTTCTGCCATCCTGCTGCTTAATGCAGATACCCAGGTGGTGGGAATTGACGAAGCACAGTTTTTTGATGACGGATTACCGGAAGTTTGTAACCATCTGGCAAATAAAGGCGTGAGGGTTATTATTGCCGGTCTTGATATGGATTTTGCAGGTCAGCCTTTCGGCCCGGTGCCGGCATTAATGGCTATAGCTGAAATGGTAACCAAGGTACATGCCATTTGTGTAAGGTGCGGCGGACCTGCTATGTATTCTTTCCGCAGGGTTGCCAGTGAGGCGAAGATCCTGCTTGGCGAAAAAGAAAGTTACGAACCAAGGTGCAGGCGCTGTTTTCATGCTAAAGATTAACCAATGTATTAATTAAACCTATGTCTCAGCAAAAAGAAGTTTGGCAAAGAGGGCCACTGCCCGGAATTATCCCCATGTTGCAACCTGTAGGTCATGCATTATTGCAGGCAAGGGAAGAAGTACAGCTTTATATGCAAGAATTTCCGGCAGAGCTGTTGTGGATAAAACCAGCGGGACTGGCCTCGGCAGGATTTCACCTGCAGCACCTGAGCGGGGTTTTAGACCGGGTATTTACCTATGCCCGGGCAGAGGCCCTCAACACATTCCAGTTTGAACAGCTGGAAGAAGAAGGCCATAATGCTACGTTACCCTATACAACAACCGCATTGGTAGAGCGTTTTAACAAGCAGGTAGATCTTGCTATGGACCAGCTTAGAGATACTGATGGTGATATCCTGGCAGCATACCGTGGTATAGGTCGTGCCGGTTTGCCTTCAACAGTGATTGGTCTGCTGGTACATGGAGCAGAGCATACCATGCGCCATGTAGGCCAGTTAATGGTTACCGCTGCGGTAGTGAAAGACCATTACAGATTGTAGCTTTCGGGTTAAAAATAGCAGTAATGCTGCACAACCTTCTTGGATTAACTATTATATAAAAAATATCCAATCTTTTACGATAAACGCAAATATCCAGTAGTATTCAACCTACCTTAGTCAGTTCCAAACAAACACTCCTAAAAATTTTTAAACCCAGATTTCAATACCCTTATCACAACAATAATTAATATAATTCAATTTGGGCAAACAGTAAGGAATATGGTTTGTTTTGAGGTATTAGTGTAATATATGTTTAAACACGATTAAATATCATATGCAGATATTGTTGTTTATAAAAAATTTAACCGGAATTGGCAACCGAACTGGTTATTTACACTTATATATGTAAATAATAATCGAGAATATAAATTACTTAGTCCCGATATGGAAGGAAAGGTAAAACTTGATCTTATTGAACAGCACGTAATTGATTTTGTCAGAAAACTTAGGGCAGACAAGAAATTACGGCAGGAAGATATTGCTTATATTATTGGAGTAAAGGCTTCATTTATAGGCAATGTTGAAAACATTGGAAATCCTGCTAAATATAATTTGAAACATATTAATGTTTTTGCCGATCATTTTGGCCTGTCGCCCAAAGATTTTCTTCCCACATCAGCTCTGATTGAAAAAAACGGAGCTTTTCCTGGAGTAACAGAAGACGAAGATATGGAACAGACAGCTGACGAACTGGTGGAGAAAGATGGTAGAGAAGAGAAGCAGAAGAAACGAGAGAAAAGGTAATAAAAAAGGATCTCTGCTGATCTCATAATTATCAATTGATATTATTCATCAGCGTTTGATACCAGTCTGAGTAAAAAGCGTTGTATACATTTAACCTCTCTTCCACACTATTTTCTTCTTTTAAACTTTGATCCAGATCTACTAACCGGTCTGAGTACCAGTTATAGATATCCATCTTTACAGGCTGCCAGCTTTTGTTCATAGAACGACTGAGAGCAAACAAGATCAAGAGGGATACACTGGCATTGGTATGTACATATCCCAACAGGTTCGTAGCACGGTCTCTGGCAATACTTATATTATTGATAAAATGTTGTAAAACCTGCTTTGGCGTTAAGCCATTAAATTTGCATAGCAGGTTAAATTCAAAGGTCAGCAGTAAATACCGGCTCTCATCAATCCGAAAGGTTTTTTCGTAAGTGGTATAGGGCGACATTTCGCGGTCCCACTCGCGCATTATTTCAAAATTTCTGCGCATCTTCTCTACTTTAGACAGGCTTTCATCATGTATCAGATCGCTCAATAGGGTAATGTACTTCAGCGACATCAGCTGGATACGCCGTTCAGTAACAGGTGTAGGTTCTGATTGTAAAGAATTCTTACATTCTATCACTGTGCTGGTCGCATAAAGTGAAAGGGTTTCCATATCTCCGCCGTTAAATGCATAAACAGATGCCCGGTTAATGAAAAATTGCAGTACATCTTCCTGCTTCAGATCGTTAATTACACAGGCCATACTGAATTCATCAGTAAAGTTTAGTCCTAATTCTATAGTAGAGTCCATATTTAATAGGGTTTTAGATTTTATCAGAAGGCTAAATTATTCCGACCCATGGTGATCTCTGGATTCGTGCGTATCGGCAAGTTGTAGAGCTGTATACCATTGATGGTAAAAAATATCGTAATGATCAATCCTTTGTTGAACCCCTGGTTCTTCTTTTAGTATTTTATCAATTTCCAGCAAACGCAGTCCGAATTCCCTGTATATATGCTGATGCGGTAAAATCTTGTCTCTAATTGCTTCATGACTGCTCAGCAGCAATAATAACACCGTCATGGCAGGTGTGGTTCTGGTATTTTGAAATAAATTATTCCCTCTGTCTGCGGCCAGTGATATATCATTGATAAATGCCTGCAATACCTGAGGCACAGTTAATCCCTTCAAACTGCAGATCAAGTTGAGATCAAAACTGAAATGCAGTATATCTCCGGAGCTGGTAATGGTTCCCTGAGGGTAATCTCTATAAGGAGCCATATCAGCAGCCCAGTTTTTCATAATGACAATACTCTTTTCTGTTTCGGCAGCCTTGTCTACCCCCTCTTCGAACAAAAGTGTGGTTAACAGTTTAATATATTTTAAAGCAATGTCCCTCTGAGCAGGATTTGTATTCTCTGTAACATGATTTCCCGGCTGCACAGTACAGTCTGTAACCACCCGTGTGGCCCACAAATATATGGGTTCCATCTCCGCACCCAGAAAGGAGTAAAATGAAATATGCTCAATAAAATACTGAAGTAATGCCGCAGGTTTTAAATTATTGATCCTGCAGGCATTTATAAAGTCTTTACTATAGTGCAGCTTATTGTTTCTTATAATGTTCATCTACCAGTTTTATCAGACCTTAACATTAAGAGAATTAAAACATCTAACTCAAACCCAGAATGGTGAAAAAGGTATTTGGCACCACTTTATTATAGTGGGTTAAATTATGAGGAAAATTAAAGCTTTTGATTAAAAAAGCCAAAGCAACAGTACAAATTCTTTAAAAATCAGTAAAAATACGGGGTCAAAACTGGCTTTTTGGCACACCTTTACTACCCTTCCAAAAACAGGCACCCTACCAAAATGAAAAACAATCCTTTCAAAATGGAAGTGTTACAGCGAATCTTAAAAGCCAAATCTTACAAGAAACGCCCTTTAGACGTTCTCGAGCCTACTTTTTCAAATTTTAAGTACCCGGCACTTCCTTTGTGGCCCTGTTGCAAATCAATCATAAAAATGAAAGCTCTATATGTCTGGCCAGATCTGGCCTGCTGTTACATCTCCCGCAACAGGGAAAACGCTCACAACCAATACAACGCTCAATTTAATTAACCTTCAAATCTTAAAATCATGTTTTTAATAGTACTTGGAATCCTGACCATTGTGGCAGGTTATGTTTTATCCGCACAAGACAACAACAATGCACGTTATGGCACTATCATACGAATAACCGGTATTCTTCTTTTAGTGGCAGGCGCAGTTACCTCTATGTTTAAAACTATTGCTACCGGCGAGGTGGGTGTTAAAACCTTATATGGAAAAGTAGAGAACGATGTCCTGTACAGCGGTCTTCATGTGGTAAACCCTCTCTTTAAAATAACACCTTTTGATGTAAAAACGCAGAACTATACCATGTCTGCCGTTCACGATGAAGGTATCAAAGCTGGCGATGATGCGATCAGGGTGCTGTCGGCCGACGGACTGGAGGTTACCATAGACTTATCAGTACTGTTTAAGGTGAGAGCTACTTCTGCACCTGAAATATTAAGACAGATTGGTGATGACTATCTGGATAAAATTGTACGGCCGGTATCAAGAACAGCCATCCGTGATAATGCGGTATCTTATGAAGCCGTGGCCTTATACTCTACAAAGCGTCAGGAATTTCAGGACCGCATCTTTAATACTATCAACAGCAGTTTTTCTAAAAGGGGGCTGGTGCTGGAGCAGCTGCTGGTCAGGAATATTACCCTGCCAGAATCAGTAAAGAAAACCATAGAATCTAAGATCAATGCCGAGCAGGATGCCCAGAAGATGATATTTGTGCTGCAGAAAGAGAAGCAGGAAGCAGAGCGAAAACGGGTAGAAGCGCAAGGTATTGCAGATTATCAAAAGATACTCTCTACCGGCTTGAGTGATAAACAGCTGCAATATGAAAGTATAAAAGCACAGCGCGACCTCGCCCTGTCACCTAATGCAAAAGTTATTATTATGGGTAGCAACAAAGCTACACCGGTATTGATAAATGGAAATTAAGATAGTATATTTAGGCTGCCAAATATCCTAAACATGAAAAACACTACATTTCTGGTATTGCTTAGCCTTATTTTTTGTTACCCAGGCAAAGCTGCTGCCCAATCCGCCGCAGCTCCGTCTGCCGCCAGATTAAACCATATTGCAGTATATGTTTCAGACCTTGATAAAAGTGAATCCTTTTATCAGGGCCTGTTTAGCCTCCGTAAAATTGAAGAACCTTTTAAAGATGGTAAACATGTTTGGTTTTCGCTGGGCGGGGCCGGACAGATGCACCTGATTAAAGGAGAAACTGCCAGGCGGGAGCATGATAAAAATGAACACCTGTGTTTCAGCGTAGCAGTTATAGATGAGTTTATAGCAAAATTAAACCAGCGTCATATTGAGTATACCAACTGGGCCGGTACGGCTAAAGCACCTACCATAAGGATTGATGGCGTTAAGCAGGTTTACTTTCAGGATCCCGACGGGCACTGGCTGGAAGTAAACGATGCGCCGTAGAGAAATAAGAATCTTCAGGGCAGTATCGACCAACTGGCTTTTTAAATCTACAAACAGGCATAAAGATATAATAATGAGGTTGATGGCGTTGATCTAGTAGTAGAGCTAATTGGTCTAAAACATTTTAGCGGTTTACGGCAAATGATTCTATTTGTTTCATCAAACAAATCGCATGAAAAAGCTCTCCAATATATCGCCCTTTTTATTGTTACTGGTTCCGGTGTTTATTATGGCACTGTTCAGCATAGCACTCAATTCAGATAGTCAGGCTGTAAGCGTGGCATTAACCTCTTTAACAAAATAGAGATGAACGGATATGCAATTGAAACCTGTGGCCTAAATTATAATTTCGGCAACCAGAAAGTAGTTGATAATTTATCATTGCAAGTTCCAAAAGGGAGCATATATGGTTTCCTCGGTCCTAATGGTGCCGGTAAAACCACAACGATAAAAATACTGCTTAACCTCTTAAAATCTCCTTCCGACACGGTATTTATCTTCGGAAAAGATATCAATACCCACCGTATAGCCAGTTTAAAAAAAATAGGTGCCCTGGTAGAACAGCCAGCTATATACACACATCTCAGCGGCAGGGAAAACCTGATTAACCGCTGTATCCTGCTGCGCATACCACGCAGCAAAGTAATGGAGATGCTGGTACTGGTGGGTTTGAAAGATGCAGCCGATAAAAAGGCCGGGAAATACTCACTCGGGATGAAACAGAGACTGGGCATTGCCCTTGCATTACTGTCAGATCCGGAGCTGTTATTGCTTGATGAGCCTACAAATGGTCTGGACCCTAATGGGATCATTGAGATACGCAACCTGATGGCAGAGCTTACTTCCAAACATCAGAAGACCATCTTAGTCTCCAGTCACCTTTTAAATGAGATAGAAAAAATTGCAACCCATGTAGGAATCATCAATAAGGGGAAATTATTGTTTCAGGGTCCAATCAACGAGCTGCAGACTTTTAACAGCCCCATCATAGAAATAGAAGCCGAGAACCCGGAAGAGGCGGCAGCATTCCTGGCAGCCAAAGGTTATGATGCTATAACCACGGTGGGCAAAATCCTGCATCTGCCTTATCAATCTGCTGTAGAAACAGGCAGGGTAAACACCTTACTTGTACAAAATGGCTTTACCGTTTACAGCATCCACCTGGTAAAAAAAGACCTGGAAGGTCTATTTCTCGACATCACTAAAACCAACTAACATGTACGCTCTGCTGATCTCTCTACAATCTGAATTTTATAAATCACGAAAAACGCTGGCATTCTGGGCGGCCATTTTACTCCCGGTAATTATCTGTAGCCTGGTAACGCTTGGCTTTTATTTCAATGCAGATAAAATTCTTGCACAGCATTATTCGCCAAAAGTCTTGTGGATGAATTATAGCGGCAGTATCCTGGGTGTAATGGGTACATTGATTTTGCCCTTTTACGTAGTTTTTATGGCATTCTCCGTAAATAACATCGAGCATAAAAACGACACCTGGAAATCACTTTTTGCGCAGCCCCTGCCAAAGCTCTCTATCTATTCTGCAAAATACCTGTTTGCAGTATTCCTGATTTTCATCTGCCTTTTTCTGTTTGCTGCTGTTACAGTTGGTACCGGTTATCTTTTACATGTGCTGAACACCAACCTCCGTTTTGATCTGTTCTCTCCACTTGAGTTTTTATCAAAAATATACACTAAAGTATTTTTGTCTTCACTGGGTATATTGTCATTACAGTTTATCATCAGCCTGATCTGGAGTGATTTTCTTAAACCAATGGGGATTGGCTTTATTGGAATAATTGGGGGTATCATTGCCGCTTCCAAAGGCTGGGATTATGCCTATCTGATACCTTATAGTCATGCCGGCATGGCCCTGGGCTTAAAGAAGAAACCTGATTTAACAGTTATATTTTCACAGGAAATCTATTCCAGTCTGATTTACGCAGGCGCACTTTTTCTGATAGGGTATTTTATAGTGATCAAAAAAAGTATAAAATAGGAGATTACCGTCTTACTTTCATTTAATCAGGCCATTTCTCATAAATGAAGGCCTGATTTTTTTTTACGCTATATTCTGTCACTCTTCAGTGTCATGCCTTTGAAATATATTCTCTACGTGTTTACAATTACGCACACATTCTAACGTTAAATGATTTTATAAGCGGCAATATGTCTTAAAATTAATTTCTTAATGTAAAAGAAGCCGTTTAATCAAATCTTTCGTATATTTTTATAGTTAGAAGCGTATTTACCCTATTTATTTGCCGATCACTATATGGGAAGACAATTTTATACTCTTATTGGCTTTCTTTTATTTATCTCATTTCATGTATTTGGGCAGAGAGGGGTTAGCAGAGTATATACAGATTATAATGGCTTCTGGACTTCCGGGCAGGGTGCTATCAATCCCGTATTGCCAGACAATAAGCATAATCTTCTTGCATTTACTTATAATAATATCACCTATTCTACCGGAGTAAATGATAACCTGCTCAGATCACGTGGAGTGGCTTTCAATGCGGGGATATACCAGGCATTTCCAGTGGCTAACATCCCGCTGAACGGACAACAGTCTAACTGGGTAGCCCTTGGATCTAGGGAAAATGATGGTTTTCCTTCAAACAATTATCCTTATGCGGTTCCCGTCAAAATATCTGATATTCTTACCAGGGGCATAAACGGTCTTGACCTGGGATCTGGAATTACAAACATCCCGGCATCTGCAGAGCCCTTGCAATTTAACTTTGGGGCCATCATAGATCCTTCGCAGATTGGTGATGGAGTGCCTGATTTACTGATTTCCCAAATTGCCGAACCCGGTACAAATAACCTTGACCGCGTTTGGTTTGAAGACATCAACCACAACCTGATAGGCAGTGTAATCACTATCGACATGTCTAACAGTAATGTGGTACCTTCGGTTGGCACCTGGAAACTGGATTTGTTTTCGCCCGTAACGGGCAACCTATTTGATGCTGCCACTACCCGGCCCATCAGAATCTGGGCAGCAGATGTATCTGTATTTGGGCTCAATGCCAGTAATTTTACGCAACCCCTGTATGTACGTTACAAAATAGGTGGGGCCAGTGATCCTGCATTTTTAGCTTTCAACAGACGTTTTATAGAAATTATCACTGCTGATGATGATGTTGGTTTTACAGAAATCAATACCCCTGTCAATATAGATGTACTAGAGAATGATGGTCCCACAATAGTTTTATCGCCTCCTACTTTAAGGGTGTTGCAAAACCCGCAGCATGGTGTGGCAACAGTGGTAGTGGAAAACGGAATCTATAAAATCCAGTACCGGCCTGCCAATGGTTATGAGGGTACAGATAGTTTTACTTATCGCATATCTAATAACGCTTCCAACCCATCCAGTGATGATGCTCTTGTAAATATGACCATCGGCTCTGCTGACGTTTCAGTACTAAAATCATTTAGCCCTGCTGCCACCTATCTCGGCAACGAAATTACATTCAATATTGCTGTTCAAAATAATGGCACAGGTAAAGCCCAAAATGTACAGCTAAATGATATTGTTCCATCTGGTTATACCTATATATCATCCAGCATAACAGGCCCAGGTCAGTATAACCCACTTACCGGAATCTGGAATATTGGCAATATGAATTCAGGTCAGCGCTATGAGTTGCAGGTCAAGGCCAGGGTAAATCTAGCTGGCAATTATACCAATACGGCAACAGTTACTGCAACCAGCCGAGACAACAATCCCAGCAATAACAGTTCTACAGTAACACCCACTCCGGTTTATATGGCAGATCTAGCTATCACAAAATCTGTAGACAATATAAATCCGCTGGTTGGCAGTATAGTTAATTTTACGCTAAAAGCAGATAATCTTGGTCCCCTACCTGCACGTTTGGTCGAAGTATCAGATCTGCTTCCTGATGGGTATACATTTCTTAATGCTACGCCAAGCCGTGGAACTTATATACCAGGAACCGGCATCTGGCAAATTGGAAACCTGAATGTAAAGGGCACACCCGGTTATACGGCACCACAGTTAATAATCAGCGCCAGCGTAAAACCAACTGGCAATTACCTGAATACAGGAGTAATAAGTGGCGGACAGGTTGACGCGATACTAAGCAATAATACTGCTACGGCGCTCACTATTCCGGTGCCTGTGGCCGATCTTAGCATTGATAAAACCATGGATAACGCTGCCTTATACAATAACATAGGCAGTTTTACTATTGCAGTAACCAATAATGGTCCCAGTATAGCCGCAAATGTTAAAGTTTCTGACCAGCTGCCTTCGGGTTACAGGTACGTTTCATCCCTTACCCAAACTGGTGTGTATAATGCACCAGGCGGAGAATGGAATATAGGCAGTTTAGCGGTTGGAGCTACCGCAACACTGCGTATAACTACCAACCTGAATCCGGCAGGAAATTATAATAATATAGCTTCCGTAACAACAGATGCACAAGATCCGGTACCAGCAAATAATGCAGACAGCGCCAGTCCGGAGCCCCTTGCCCCAACTGGTGAAGCCCGTCAGGAGTTTTGTGAGGCAGATCTGCCCACTGTAGCCGCTTTAAGAGCTAATGGAACAGATATTAAATGGTATACCACTGCCTCCGGGGGTACAGCACTACCTATTTCTGCAAGGCTGGGTACAGGCATTACCTATTACGCTTCTCAAACTATAGGTGCTGCAGAAAGCAGTAATAGGTTGCCAGTGCAGGTATTTTTGAGTCCGCCGCCACCTGCCCCGGCAGTGCCTTACACTGGTCTGCTAAATTACTGTCGCAATGATTCGGCTACTCCGCTGCAGGCAACAGCATTAGCCGGTAATACCCTTTTATGGTATGCCGTGCCAGCAGGAGGCACTGCATCACTAACAGCCCCTTCACCCTTAACGCAGCTGGCAGGCAGAACAATTTATTACGTTAGCCAGCGAAATAGTCTTGGCTGTGAGGGACCCAGAACTGCAATCGAGATTATTGTAAATGAACTACCGCAAGCACCAATCAGTAATGGCAACCAAATTGCCTGTGAAAGTGCCGGCCTGGTATTAACCGCTTCTGTAAACACTGAAAATGGTTATGAAATTATCTGGTATGATAGTAATAATCAGATTGTACAGCAGCCTATCCTAAACACAGTTGGTACTGTAACCTATTATGCACAGTCACGCAATGCCAATACGGCCTGCCTGAGTGCTGAAAAAACAGCGGTATCACTTACTATTAATCCTGCTCCTCCCGCTCCATTGAGTGGTGGCGACCAGGCAGGGTGCCCGCTTTCGCCGCTTCAAACATTAACTGCCCGGGCTACTACCATTGCGGGTACTGCCATTGTATGGTATGATGCAGCGTCAGGGGGAAACAGAATAACCCAGCCTACCCTAAATCAGGTAGGAACAGTAACTTACTATGCTGCTGCAAGTAATCTGCTTACAGGCTGTGAAAGTCTCACCAGAACTCCAGTTACCTTAACCCTCTACCCTGTTATTGTAGTTGAAACGCGGTTAGAACAACCTACCTGTGCTAACCAAACCGGAAGCATCTTTATGAGCAGCAGCCAGACGGGTCTCACCTATACTCTTAGTGCCGCAGATCAGAATTTTGCTGCAGTAACCAATACTTCTGGTCAATTCTCTGGTGTTGCGCCTGGTATTTACAAGGTTCTCATTAGCAATACAGGTGGCTGCACACTATCTGTTACAAATTTAATAATCAATAAGCCCTATTGCCCTGGAATCACTCTTAGCAAATCAGCAGATAATGTGGTTAGCCGTGCCGGCGATGTGATCAGGTATACCTTAACTATTAGGAACAGTGGTAATATTGTCTTGAATAATTTGCGGGTTACGGATGCAGGGGCAGATCTGGGCAGTATTAACCCGGCATTTGTGAATTTATCGCCTGGGCAATCTGCCGTTATTAAAGCTACACATACCTTAACACAGCGCCAAGTAGATCAGGGATTCTTTAGCAACCAGGCTGCGGTAACTGGTGTTGATCCGGATAATAATGTCATATCCGATCCCTTATCAGATGATCCTCAAACTACAGCCGCAGATGATCCTACAGTAGTGCGGATAGCTCCTGCTCCGGCAGTCACTTTAGTAAAAACCGGAATTCTGAGTGCTGACAATGAAACCATCACTTATAACTTTGGTATCAGGAACACGGGGAATGTAACCTTAACTAATATCAGGTTACAGGATAATAAGCTGGGGATAGACGAGGTATTGGAAACAGTCCTTCTTCCCGGGCAGAGTATTACTTACACCGAACAGTACCAGATCAGCATAGCTGATAAAATTAACCGCAGTGCTACAAATACAGCCCGCGCATTTGGTACCGCACCTAATACCGCAGTGGTTACAGATATATCCGGAACCCAGCAAACAAATGATGATCCTACGGTAGTTCCAATTCCATCAGAAGCATCAATAGCCCTGATCAAAACGGCCTTCCTGAATGGTAACAGGATTACCTACACCTTTACCATAACCAATACCGGCAAGAACAGCTTACAGGGAATAACACTTTTAGACCCTAAGTTGGGCTTCAACGCAAAAACACTCGATGGCACATTGCTGCCTGGTGCTTCCATGTCTTATGAAGAAATTTATCTGTTAACACAGGCAGACAGGGAAGCTGGCCGGGTAATTAATACTGCAATGGTAAGTGCAGAGACACAGATTGGTATTATTGTAACTGACCGCTCAGGTTCAGAGATCAGCAATGACGTCCCTACAACGGTTACCGTACCGGGAGCGCCGGTTGCAATTAACGATCATGCAGAAACTAGAGCCAATGCCGCGGTGCTCATTGACATTCTGGCTAATGACGATCCGGTGAATTCACGTTTCGATATAGCAACTATAGTGATAACAGAAGCTCCCAAAAGTGGAACTGTATTCATTAACTCTGATGGAACCGTTACCTATACCCCACTGCCTGGTTTTACGGGTGAAGACAGCTTCAGATATAGTGTGAGTGATATGGAAGGATACCAGACCAATATTGCACTGGTAACAATTAATGCGAACTTCTTTAAGCTCAGTATAGCCAATACCTTTACCCCTAACGGTGATGGCATTAACGACTACTTTAATATTGTTGGCTTAAACCAATATGCAGAAAATGACCTCACAATTTTTAACCGCTGGGGAAGTGAGATCTACAGAAAACAGAATTACGCCAACAACTGGTCTGGGGAAGGCTTGGGCGAAGGAACGTATTTTTATCTTTTAAAGGTAAAACGAAAAGGCAGCCAGCAATTCGAAGTTTTTAAAGGATGGGTATTGCTTAAAAGGGCTTATCAGAACCAGTAAGAGGTTATTAAAGTTTGGTGGTGGGAAAACATTCCAGTTTTGTCACGACAATTGGCTATACGGCTAATTTCACAACAGGAGATACGGATGAGTCACCTGATGCTTTGACAAATTCCCAACTTCGATCCAATAAATAAACATATATGTTTATTTTAACACCAAATAGAAAACATATATGTTTCATTTATTACTTGTTTTTTAAACATATATGTTTATATTAGTATATGAAATTTAAAGGTATACGTTTATGAAACTGAAAAACAGCCAATTAATGCTCGTACGACAACTGGATAAAAGAGTACAATTGTTTAGTACCTTATCAAATTCCCCTGTACCAAACACGGGGTGGATTAACACCATGCGCAAAGCATTAAACATGTCGTTGGCACAATTTGGAAAACGTATATCTATGTCAGGACAAGGTGTAACCAAATTAGAACATAGAGAAGTGGATGGTTCAATTACCTTAAAATCCTTAAAAGAGGCAGGAGAAGCCCTGAATATGAAGCTAGTATATGGCTTTATTCCTTATGGCGGAACATTAGAAGAAATGATTGAAAAGCGCGCCCGTGAGATAGCTGTTAATGTTGTTAAGCGCACATCCATAACCATGTCGCTCGAAGACCAGGCGAATACAAATGAACGCCTGAAACAAGCTATTGATGAAATGACCCAAGATATCAAAAGGGAAGTGCCAAAAAGCTTATGGGACTAGAGATTGAATACATAGATGGGCAAACGCCGCTTGATGAAGAGGAAAAAGAAGGACTTTATTGCCTTTTATCACAACAAGAGGCGAGCTTGATGAGGCAGAGCAGCGTAATGTTGAGGAAGCAATGCTCTGGCTTACGCAGCGCCGTAAACGGTTCACAGTGGCAGAAATACTGACGGAACAATTTATATGCGAGCTGCATCGAAAAATGTTCTCCGGTGTTTGGCGGTGGGCGGGCACGTTCAGAACGCCTGAAAAGAATATCGGGGTACTCCCCTATCTGATTGGCGTTCGTCTTCGGGCGTTATTGGAGGATTGCCTTTACTGGGTGAAAAATGAAACCTATAGCCCTGATGAAATCGCCGTCCGTTTTAAAGACAGGATTGTCGCCATTCATTGTTTTGCAAATGGCAATGGCCGACATTCGCGCCTCATTGCAGATGTGATCGTTGATAAAATGTTTGCTCAGGAAGTGTTTTCGTGGGGCGGTAATCGGCTGATAAAGGCAGGAGAATTAAGAGCAGCGTATTTATTAGCACTTAGAAAAGCAGATCAACACGATTACCCAGAGCTTTTAGAATTTGCAAGATCATAATAAAATCCTTGGGTGGGGCAATTACCAAGACCAGTTAAGCGATAATTTTTGAAACATAATCGCGCTTACCCAATGCTGGGTTTCCAGATAGGCAGATTTCCTATCGACTGTTGCTCTGATCGATACGTGCCATGTACCACCAGTTTTCTTCTTTCTTCAGTGTCTGATTACCTCCGAAATAATCGAAATAATTTAAAGTTAGCGATTGCAGTTTTCAAATGAAACCATCAAAACGGTTGTCACACATTGTCAAACAAATGCGATCAGTTCAACAAAAAACCCTGTAGAACTTCAGAATATTTGAAAAGCTAGTCCATTAAAGTGACAGAAGAAATAAACTCTATAAACCAAAAAAACCTGTTTTCGTTATGAAAACAGGCTTTCTTAAGAAGTGGTGTGGGCCGGGATCGAACCGGCGACACAAGGATTTTCAATCCTTTGCTCTACCGACTGAGCTACCGCACCATCTTTAATATAACATGTAAACATGCCACCCTCGGTTGGGAATTTAAACAAAAAAGCTTCAGTTTTATCTGAAGCCCTTGCAGTGGTGTGGGCCGGGATCGAACCGGCGACACAAGGATTTTCAATCCTTTGCTCTACCGACTGAGCTACCGCACCATCTTTACTATAACATGTATGACCATGTTCCCCTCGGTTGGGAGTGCAAATGTAGTTTCTTTTTTTGAATTGCAAAACTTTTTTAAAAAAAACCTATAAAAGAACAGCCATTTATTTAAAACAACTCTAAATTTATAATAATTATGCTTGCATAGTAATTTCTTTCTCCTAATTATTTTAACTTAGCATGACTGTAAAAGATTAACCAGATAATGATTTCACAAATTCTCTTTATAGCGTTTACGATAGCGGCAAGTGTGTTTTTTGGGCTTAACCTCAAAAAGGTAATCCGTAATATCAACCTGGGCAGAAACACAAACCGCTCAGACCAGCCCGCAAAAAGGTGGAAAACTATGCTGCTTGTGGCCCTGGGCCAGACAAAAATGGTAGTCCGCCCCATCCCTGCTGCCCTACACTTCATTGTCTACATCGGTTTTGTAATCATCAATATTGAAGTCCTGGAGATCATGATAGATGGTATCTTTGGTACCCATCGTATTTTTGGCGGCCTTGGCAGCGTATACAATTTCCTGATCGGCTCATTTGAAATCCTGGCCATTGGTGTATGGCTGGCCTGTGTTATTTTCCTGATCAGAAGAAATGTAATCAAATTAAAGCGGTTTATGGCACGCGAACTTAAGGGCTGGCCTAAATCTGATGCCAATTATATCCTGTTTACCGAGATCCTGCTGATGACAGCTTTTCTGCTGATGAATGCTGCAGACGCCAAATTACAGGCATTAGGGGCGCATCACTATATCACTGCCGGTGCTTTTCCTGTAAGTCAGCTACTGCAGGGTATATTACCAGATACTGAATCAGCGCTGATCGCGATAGAAAGAGGCTGCTGGTGGTTCCATATCATCGGGATTTTAGCGTTCCTGAATTACCTTCCCTATTCAAAACACTTTCATATCCTGTTTGCGTTTCCAAATACTTATTTCTCAAATCTCGAGCCTAAAGGCGAGTTTACCAATATGCAGAGTGTTACCAACGAGGTTAAAGCCATGCTAGATCCTTCGTTCACACCTCCTGAGGCCGAAGCTGCACGTTTTGGCGCAAAAGATGTGAATGACCTGACCTGGGTAAACCTCATGAATGCCTATACTTGCACAGAATGCGGACGATGTACTTCGGTTTGTCCGGCCAACATCACAGGTAAACTGCTTTCTCCACGTAAAATAATGATGGATACGAGAGATCGTATGGAAGAGGTAGGTAAAAGCCTTGATCTTAAAGGGCCGGGTCTGGACGATGGAAAGTCCCTGATAGACGATTATATCACCAGAGAAGAAATATGGGCCTGTACAAGCTGTAATGCCTGTGTAGAAGCCTGCCCTATCAATATTGACCCACTGGCCATTATTACCGATCTGAGAAGATATGCCGTTATGGAAGAATCTCAGGCACCTTCCAGTATCAGTGCTATGTTGGGAAATATTGAAAACAACGGTGCGCCATGGAAATATTCGCCGGCCGACCGTTTAAACTGGGCTAAAGAAAACTAATATTAAAGATTACTGAACCTGAACAATGAGCGGGAACCTAAATATAGAAGTGCCTACAATGGCAGAAATGATTGCCAGGGGCGAAGAACCTGAAATCCTTTTCTGGGTAGGCTGTGCGGGAAGTTACGATGAACGCGCGCAGAAAACAACACGAGATATCTGTAAAATCTTACACCATGTAGGCATTAAATATGCTGTATTGGGAACGGAAGAAAGCTGCACCGGCGATCCTGCCAAACGTGCCGGCAATGAATTCCTGTTCCAGATGCAGGCCATGACTAATATTGAAGTGCTCAATGCCTATAATATAAAAAAGATAGTAACAGGCTGTCCACATTGCTTTAATACCATTAAAAATGAATATCCCGGATTGGGCGGCACTTACGAAGTGATTCACCATACCCAGCTTATTCAAGACCTGATTAACGACGGCAAACTCAAAGCCGAAGGCGGCGAAAGTTTCAAAGGCAAAAAAATAACCTATCATGATCCATGTTACCTGGGTCGTGGAAATGGAATATATGAAGCACCACGTAAAGCATTAGAAGTTTTAGATGCGCAGCTTGTTGAAATGAAACGCTGCAAGTCTAATGGACTATGCTGCGGTGCAGGAGGGGCGCAGATGTTTAAAGAGCCAGAAAAAGGCGATAAAGATGTGAACATAGAACGGATTGAAGAAGCGCTGGAAACCAATCCTAATATCATTGCCGCAGGTTGTCCTTTTTGTATGACCATGCTTAGTGACGGTGTTAAAATGAAAGACCAGAACCAGAATGTACAGGTATTAGATATTGCAGAAATTACAGCTAGGGCAAATGGATTGTAACCCACTTTTTATTACATCACTAAACTCCGGCAGTAATGGCAATTGCTACTATGTAGGTAATGCGAATGAAGCAATACTTGTAGATGCGGGCATCTCCTGCAAAGAAACAGAGAAGCGGATGGCCAGGCTTGGCTTGTCAATGTCTAAGGTAAAAGGGATTTTCATTTCTCATGAGCATGGCGATCATATCCGTGGTTTAACAGTAATGGCTAAAAAGTACAGGATACCGGTGTATATTACCTGCGGTACACTGGGCAATAGCAAACTAGATATACCACAAGAGCTGATTCGCCATTTTAACAGTCACGATCAGGTAGCCGTAGGCTCTCTTCAGATTACCTGTTTTCCAAAAAAACACGATGCTGCAGAACCTCATAGCTTCACCATTTCATGCGGAAAAATTAAAGTAGGTGTGTTTACTGATCTGGGTGTAGTATGTGATCAGCTCAGTCACCATTTCCAGCAATGCGATGCGGCTTTTCTGGAGGCAAACTACGACGAAGAAATGTTGCGCAACGGCAGCTATCCCTATTATTTAAAAAGCCGGATTACCGGAGGGGTTGGTCACCTTAGCAACAGACAGGCGCTAGACTTATTAATCAACTACCGCCCGGCAAAACTCAGTCACCTGCTGCTGGCACACTTATCAAAAGATAACAACAACCCACAGCTGGTAGAAACACTGTTTAATGAACATGCACAAGATACAGTAATCGTGGTGGCTTCAAGACTGGAAGAAACACCAGTTTACACTATTGGCGCAGCTTCAGGCTCATCTGTTGGAAACGCACGGTCAGATCGTTCAGTTCTTCAGCTTCAATATTCTTTACCGGTATAGACATATAAGTGGCCATACTGTCTATATCACCCCTTCTGCCATCATTATAAGTTTGTACAATCACATCCTCTCCACGCGTACGGAGATAAATTATACCTTTCTGTACCGTACCCAGGTAATCAAGCTGTTTATATTTTAACAGGTTGAAAGAAAAGTATTCAATCTTTCCGCTGTTAAAGAATCGCTTATAACGGCAAAAGCCTTTATCCGTAACATGCAGTTCAAATTTCTTTATGCCCTGCCCTGCAGATTCCATATCATGATGGTCGCTCAAATGCTGCTGCAAATAAACCGCTGCAACCTCTTCCGGTCCGTATGAAGCCAGAAATATAAGGCAGACCAGCGCATAAAAACAGGTTTTCAAGGACAATGTAAACTTTTTCATCTCGCAGGGCTCTTTTGGAAGTTCAATTTAAATAAAATGTTAAATTTGTGATATGAGTTTTTCTCCACAATCTAAAGTTTGGATCTATCAGGGCGATCGTGAGTTCAGTGCTCAGGAGGTTATTTCTATACAACAGCAGCTAAATGATTTTACTGCGCAATGGAAAGCACATGGCCATCAGCTGCAGGCCAAGGCAGAGATCTATTATAATTATTTCATTGTATTTACCGTTGATGAAGCTACTGCGGGCGCTACAGGGTGTTCTATAGATGCATCAGTCAGAATTGTAAAGGGTCTGGAACAGCAATATGGCATCGATCTTTTTAACCGTTTTAATATGGCTTATAAGGTAGATGGTAAAGTAACTGTAGTCAATAAAGAAGACTTTGAAACACTGATCAGTATCAAAAAGGTTACTCCGGAAACCATAGTTTTTAATAACATGGTGCAAACACTGGCAGATTTTGAAACCAAATGGGAAGTTCCTTTCAAAGACAGCTGGCATAACAAGGTTTTTGCCGACCTGCTATAGCTTTTTACAATCTGCAATAATATGGTACTGGTGCAGGTCTATTTATAGATCTGCACCATAATTTTTCCACTTTCCGTGATAGTACCGCGGTACATACCCGCCGTATTAAAAGGCATGGTAACATTTCCTTTTGCATCCAGCCCAATCAGTCCCCCATCGCCACCCAGCTTCTGCATTTTATCGAGCACAGTTTGAGCCGCAACAGCCAGCGATAATCCTTTGTATTCCATCAATGCAGAGATATCATGCCCAACTACGGTCCTGATAAAAAACTCCCCCCATCCGGTGCAGGAAATTCCGGCAGTAAGGTTATTCGCATAAGTACCCGCCCCTATAATTGGTGCGTCACCTACCCTGCCATATTTTTTATTGGTCATGCCCCCGGTAGAAGTACCTGCTGCAAGATTACCCTTATGGTCTAAGGCAACTGCCCCTACCGTACCAAATTTATAATCCTTGTTTAGGATACCCAATTTTAGAGATTTCTTTTCTGAATGGTCCAGCACCGCTTTTACAGAATCTTCTGCCAGGGCCTTCTGTAAGCCCTTCCAGCGTTCTGGAGTATAAAAGTAAGAAGGATCTACAATGGTTAGTCCTGCCTCTTTTGCAAAAGCTTCCGCACCTTTACCCATCATCATCACATGTTCAGATTTCTCCATTACCGCACGTGCAGCACTGATGGGGTTTCTTATTGTAGTTACACCTGCTACAGAACCTGCAGCTAAAGTTTTTCCATCCATAATAGCAGCGTCCATTTCGTTTTTACCGTCATGGGTAAATACCGCACCTTTTCCGGCATTAAATAAGGGTGAATCTTCCATTACATGTATGGTTGCTTCCACAGCGTCCATACTGGTTTTACCAGCTTTTATTTGTGCATAACCTGCTTTTAAAGCTTCAGTAAGGGCAGCTGTATAGGCAGCCTCCTTTTCGGGCGTCATATTCTTTTTCAGGATGGTTCCTGCCCCGCCATGGATAACCAGAACAACTTTTTCAGTTTGCTGTGCTTTAAGCAAACCCGTATGGCATAGTAAAATAAGAATAACAAAGGTTTGCAGCAGTTTTTTCATATCAATAATATAAATTGTTAAAATTTAAGCGGACCCATTCTGCGAATATTGCGCATAATCATATAATGCCTGTGCCTAATAAAGCGGGTTGGGTGTAGTGGTGTCCATCTGATTGGATTTGGAAAACAGGCCGCAATCATCGAAGCTTCAGACCTGGTCAGGTTTCTGCAAGACTTGCCATAGTAACTCTGCGCGGCAGCTTCGGCACCGTAAATACCATCGCCCATTTCAATAACATTCAGATATACTTCTAAAATACGTTCTTTACTCCATAACAACTCTATTAACACCGTGAAGTATGCTTCAAAACCTTTACGAATCCACGATCTTCCTGGCCACAAAAACACATTTTTTGCAGTTTGCTGCGATATGGTACTGCCCCCTTTCATCTTGGTAGAATCTGCACGGTTGGCTTTGTAGGCACGACTGATTGCTGTCATGTCAAAACCCATATGCTGAATAAACTTCTGGTCTTCACCAGCAAGCGAAGCACGTTTAATATTGTCAGACATTTCCTTAAAATCTACCCACTTTTTATCTGTTTTGAAAGACTTGCCATCCGCCTTGCGTTCAATATTCCGCATCACCATCAGCAAAGTAATGGGAGGATTAATAAAACGGTACATCAAAACCCATAATACTGTCACCAATAAAAAATAGAGAACTGCCTTGCCAACAATTATTTTTAACCTCTGCAGGGTAAACTTACCAGAACTTTTACTGCTGCTGCGCTTTTTTGCCATTGGCCAAAGTTAACAAAAAGCTTCATTTGTCATGTTACTGCATAGATTTTAAAGTACTTAAACAATACCCTCAAACAAGCTGTTTATTCCTAAAAGATTTAACATGGAAACCAGTAAAGTAAAACAAATACATGACTATGGCCAGAGTATCTGGCTAGACTTTATAGACCGCGACATCATAAAATCTGGCAAGCTGAAAGAGCTGATAGATAATGATGGTGTAAGAGGCTTAACCTCTAACCCGGCCATTTTTGAAAAAGCGATCAGCAGCAGTGCTGATTATGATAGTGACATTGCAGAACTCTCAGGCCAGCAACTAAGCAACGAAGATATCTTCTACAAACTGGCAGTAAAAGATATTCAGCAGGCGGCTGATATCCTTTTACCTGTATACAATGAAGAAGTTGAAGGTGCAGATGGTTATGTGAGCCTAGAGGTTTCCCCACTGCTGGCACTGGATACTGATGGCACAGTTAAACAGGCGCTGGAACTTTGGAAGGCAGTAGACAGAAAAAATGTAATGATTAAAATTCCCGGCACCCAACCAGGACTGTCGGCAATCAAACAAACTATCAGCCAGGGTTTAAATATCAACGTTACTTTACTATTCGGACTGGAACGATACAGAAAAGTTGCCGAAGCTTATATAGAGGGATTAGAAGAAAGGGCAGCCAGAGGCGAAAGCATTAAAGAGATTGCTTCTGTGGCCAGTTTCTTCCTCAGCCGTATTGATGTGCTGATAGATCCGATCCTGGATGAAAAGGAATTAAAAGATCTTAAGGGTGAAGTGGCTATCGCCTCAGCTAAATTGGCATATGAAATTTACAAGGAACTATTTAGCACTGAAAGATGGAACAAGCTGAAAGCTTTAGGTGCCAGGCCGCAGCGTTTGCTCTGGGCCAGTACCAGCAGTAAAAACCCGGCATTTAAAGACACTAAATATGTAGAAGCACTGATTGGTGCAGATACGGTAGATACCATTCCAATGGAAACACTGGAGGCTTACCGCGATCATGGAGATCCGGAGAGCAGGCTTGAAACCGACCTTGAGGGTGCCTCAGCAGTTTTGGCGCAGCTCCGTCATGCAGATATTGATCTTGCAAAGCTTACACAGCAGCTGGAAGATGAAGGAATTGAGAAGTTCAACGCGCCATATGAGAAATTATTAAATGCAATTGAAAAGCAGAAAGAATCTGCTTAATAATTAGATTTGCGCTACAATTTATTCCAGATCATAATTAACGTTATATTCAGATCATAAAAATGAAGTTTACAGCATCAAGACTCTCAGAAGGAAACAAGGTTTTTCCGGCAGAAATCCATTTAGAAGAGAACAATATTGAAATTAAGGTTCCGGGTTTATTTAGCGGAGATTCCAAATACCTGAACTACGAAGATATTACCTCTATCGAGGTAGATTCGCCAATGATTGGCTTTTCTACCATCCGCTTGTTTTTGGCGGGCAATAAAGTAGAAGTACATGGCTTCTCTAAAAGCGATGTAAAGGAAATCAGAAAGGTTATTGATGAGCACAGGGCTAAAAAAAGAAAATAGCTGCTCATGCTGAAATAACACTCTGAAACAACCTGGATATAAACATCCTGAAACAAACAGTGAAAGGTTCTTAGAAAACATTTTGACAAGGGGTGTCTCAAAACATTCAGACATAAAAAAGGGTTCCGTTTACCGGAACCCTTTTTTTATGTGGTATAAGATGAGATTACTCAGCTACAACTTCGAAAGGAACTTTAACTTTCACTTCTTTGTGCAAGTTTAAGTTAGCTACATATTCGCCAACAAATTTAGGTTCAGTTTCGAAAGTGATACGGCGACGGTCAACATCAAAACCTTGTTGTTTTAATGCATCAGCAATCATAATAGTGTTTACTGCACCAAAAATCTTACCTGTTTCACCAGCTTTAGCACCAATACTCAATTTAACATCAGTTAAACGTGTAGCGATACCTTCAGCATCTTTCTTAATTTTATCTTGTTTAAACGCTGCTTGCTTTAAGTTTTCTGCTAAGATTTTTTTAGCAGAAGGAGTAGCTAAAGCACCAAATCCTTGTGGGATCAGGTAGTTACGACCGTAACCTGGCTTTACGTTTACAATATCATCTTTCTCTCCAAGAGATTTGATGTCCTGTTTTAATATAATTTCCATGTGTCAGTCCTATTTTAATTGGTCAGCAACGAAAGGTAACAAACCAATATGACGTGAACGTTTTACCGCTTGTGCCACTTTACGTTGAAATTTCAATGAAGTACCGGTTAAACGGCGTGGTAAAATTTTACCCTGGTCATTGATGAATTTTAACAGGAAGTTTGCGTCTTTGTAATCAATATATTTAATACCATTCTTTTTGAAACGGCAATATTTTTTTCTGTTATCGTCCACTTTTGGAGCGGTAACGTATTGTATTTGATCCTTAGCCATTATGCTGCAGCCTCCTCTTTCTTAGGTTTTTTGTTAAAAGCACCACTGCGTTTCTTCTCATTATAAGCAACCGCATGACGGTCTAATCTAATGGTAAGGAAACGAAGAACACGCTCATCGCGTTTTAGTTCTAATTCCAATTTGTTAATTAATTCACCTGAAGATTTGTACTCT
>Ga0308164_10000570_pt1 | contig 57271 bp, 50 predicted proteins | sample PhyTR2_FD_201031 | JGI IMG/M metagenome (GOLD analysis project Ga0308164, IMG submission 201031) | Phyllosphere microbial communities from UC Gill Tract Community Farm, Albany, California, United States - DLSLT.R2 | ecosystem: Host-associated > Plants > Phyllosphere > Unclassified | place: USA... | reverse complement strand
ATGGCCTGGTGGGCGAGAACGGCGCCGGCAAATCGACCCTGATGAGCATCCTGTACGGATACTACCGCGCCGATGGCGGGGAGATCCTGCTCGATGGCCAGGCGCGCCACATCCGCACCAGCCAGGAGGCGATCGCACTGGGCATCGGCATGGTGCACCAGCACTTCATGCTGGTCGAGAACATGACCGTGCTCGATAACGTCATGCTGGGCAGCGAAGGCGGCTTCCAGCTCAAGCCCAAGCGCGCCGCCGTGGAAGCGCAACTGCGCGAGATCTGCACCCGCTACCGGCTCGACGTCGATCCGCTGGCCGTCATCCACGACCTGTCGGTGGGCGCCCAGCAGCGGGTGGAGATCCTCAAGCAGATCTACCGCAGCGCCAACATCCTGATCCTCGACGAACCCACCGCCGTGCTGACGGCGCAGGAAACCGCGTCGCTGTTCGAGATCCTGCGCCTGTTCAAGGAACAGGGCAAGACCATCATCCTGATCACCCACAAGCTGCAGGAAATCCTCGACATCACCGACACCGTCACCGTGATGCGCGGCGGCCGCGTGATCGGCGCCGTGCCCACGGCGGGCACCACCAAGGAGGACCTGGCCAACATGATGGTCGGTCGCCAGATCATCAACAGCCTGCCGCGCGCGCCGTACAACCCGGGCGCACCGGTGCTGCACGTGCAGAACCTGCAGCTGCAGGACGGCCAGGGCGTGCAGCTGCTGGCCGATATCGGCTTTACGCTGCGGGCCGGCGAAATCGTCGCCGTGGCCGGCGTGTCCGGCAACGGCCAGAGCGAACTGATGGAAATCCTGTCGGGCATGCGCCTGCCCACGTCGGGCCAGGTGGATTTCCAGGACAAGGCGCTGCCGTTCGCCGGCCGGTCGGATGCCGACGGCCTGCCACGCACCTTCCGCAACCTGGGCATCGCCCATATTCCGGAAGACCGCCTGCGCGACGGCGTGGTAAAAAACTTCTCGGTCATGCACAACACCATCCTCGGTTACCAGGACAAACTGAAGGGCCGCTGGGGCCTGTTCGACTTTAAGGCCATCGCGGCGCGCTGCGCGGCGCTGATGAAGGACTTCGACGTGCGTCCCAACAACCACGACCTGCGTATCGGCCTGCTCTCGGGCGGTAACCAGCAAAAGGTGGTGATCGCGCGCGAAGTGCTGGCGCAACCGACGCTGATGCTGGTGGGCCAGCCTACCCGTGGCGTCGATATCGGCACCATCGAGAGCATCCACCGCCAGCTGCTGGCGCTGCGCGACTCGGGCGTGGCGATCCTGCTGGTGTCGGTCGAACTGGAAGAAGTGCGGGCGCTGGCCGACCGCATTCTCGTCATGTGCGGCGGCCGCATTACCGGCGAACTGAAAATTGAAGAATTCGATACCACCCGCATTGGCTTGCTGATGGGCGGGATGCACAAATCATGAACAATCAAGACCTGCCGCGCTGGGCAACCGCGTTTGTAATGCCCCTCCTGAACCTGCTGTCGGCCCTGCTGGTGGCGGCGCTGGTGATCCACCTGCTGGGCGAGAGCCCTACCGAATCGATGGCGATCCTGATCAACAGCGCCATCGTCAATCCGGAAGGCCTGAGCTACACGCTGTTCTATGCGTCCACGTTCATCTTCACCGGGCTGGCCGTGTCGATCGCCATGCAGGCGGGCCTGTTCAACATTGGCGCCGAAGGCCAGATGTACCTCGGTGGCCTGGGCCTGACGCTGGCCATGCTGGCCTTCGACGGTTCGCTGTCGCCGTGGGCCCTGATCCCCATTGGCGTGGTCAGCGCGGGCCTGTTCGGCGCGCTGTGGGCGTTCCTGCCCGGCTACCTGCAAGCGAAGCGCGGCAGCCACGTGGTGGTCACCACCATCATGTTCAATTACATCGCCGGCTCGCTGATGAACACCATCATCGTCAAGCTGGTGCCGGACGGCGAGCAGAATCCCGCCAGCCGCCTGTTTACCGAGGCAGCCGAACTGCCGCGCCTGAGCCAATGGTTCCCGATCCTGGGCGAGACCCCGCTCAACATCAGCTTCTTCCTGGCCATCCTGGCGCTGGTGATCTACGGCGTGATGGTGAGCCGGTCGTCGTGGGGCTTCAAGCTGCGCGCCACGGGCCTGAACAAGCACGCCGCGCACTATGCCGGCATCCGCATCAGCAAGATGATCATCATCGTCATGATGATTTCGGGCGCGCTGGCGGGCCTCGGTGCCGTGAACTCGATCATGGGTTCCACGCACTACCTGTCGCTCAACTTTGTCGGTGGCGCCGGTTTCGTGGGCATCGCGATTGCGCTGATGGGCCGCCAGCACCCGGTGGGCATCTTCCTGTCGGCCGTGCTGTTCGGCGCGCTGATCCAGGGCGGTTTCGATCTGTCGCTGGAAAAGCAGAACATCCCTCCCGAGACCTTCATCTTCATCCAGGGCCTGATCATCCTGTTCTGCGGTGCGATGGAAAACTTCTATGCACCGGCCATCGCCCGGCTGCTGAAACTGAAGAAGTGAACACTGGAATAATCATATGACCTTCGACGACCTCCATCTTGGCAGCATCCTGGTGTCCACCGTGCGCAACGCGCCAGTGCTGATTTTCGCCGGCATGGCCGGCCTGTTTGCCGAACGTTCGGGCGTGATCGACATCGGCCTGGAAGGCAAGATACTGGCCAGCGCATTCGTCTCGGCCGCCGTGGCCTACATCACGCAAAACCCGTGGAACGGCATCGCCGCCGGCATGCTGGTCTCGGTCCTGCTGGCCACCCTGCAGGCCTACGTGGCCATTACCCAGAAGGGCAACCAGCTGGTTGCCGGCATTGCGATCAACATCGCCATGAGCGGCTTGACCTTCGTGGTGGCCCAGTACATTTTCCAGCAAGGCGGCCGCACGCCCGACATCGGCCAGGCGCGCCTGTTCGACGTGGTGCTGCCCGGGACCGCGGCCATCGCCGATGTGCCGTTCATCGGCTGGGTATATGCACACCTGATCGGCGGTCACTCGGTACTGGTGTACCTGGCGTTCGCGCTGGTGCCGCTGGTGCACTGGCTGCTGTACCACACCCGCTTCGGCCTGCGCCTGCGCGCGTGCGGCGAGAACCCGCACGCCGCCGATGCGGCGGGCGTCAACGTGGCCCGCCAGCGCTACACCACGATGATCGTGGCCGGTGTTCTGTGCTCGTTCTCGGGCGCGTACCTGTCGATCGTGCAGAGCGGCTTCTTCCTGCGCGACATGTCGGCCGGCGCCGGCTACCTGGCGCTGACGGCGATGGTGTTCGGTAACTGGCGCCCGGTGTACACGTTCCTCGGCTGCCTGATGTTCGGCTTCTTCGCTGCCGTGCAAATCCAGATCGAAGGCGTGGAACTGCCAGTCATCGGCCGCCTGCCAGGCTCGCTGATCCAGATGGTGCCGTACGTGGTGACGGTGATCGTGCTGGCTGGCCTGATGGCCAAATCGGTGGCGCCGAAGGCGCTGGGTGCGCCGTTCGTCAAGTCGCGGTAACCCTCCCAGACGGCGTGGCTTGAATGAGGAGCCGCGCCGTCAAATCTCTTCAAGCGAGTAATGTATTTTCTCGTAGTTGTTGACCAGCGTGACCAGCAACTCCAGCAACCCGCTGAGGGGATGCTGTTCATTATCTCCCATGACATCCAGCACGCGATTCATCAGTGCCACGGCGTGCTCGTAGCTCGCCTCATCATGAATCGGCCGCAACCGCGCGACTCTGTCGAGTTCCCCCCACGCCGCTTCAAGCGCGTGCGCGTCAATATCGTCAACCAAAGTATTCATTGCCGGACCTTTCCCTGCTGATAACGCTTGGTCCACTTATCATACTCGCCGTGCGTAAACACGTCGCGGATAAAGACCGTGCTACTGGCGTAATGAACAATAGTGATGAGCCGGAATTTGTTGCCTCCAAGATTAAACACGGTGAAAGGCGGGACATAGTCTGCGCTTCGGCTCAGTGTCTTGAGTTCGGAGAAATTAACCGGTTGCGCACCGAGTACTGACTGCGCCCACTTCCGAATGGGATTTCTAGCATCAGGGTGGCTAGCACAGAAATCCTTCAATAGTTTTGTAGAGACGACGCGCATACACCAATGTATGACGAGGCAATCTACAAGCTTTGACTTTTCTCAAGTCTGACGCAAGCACTGATCCAAGGCGTACTCATCAAAAACTGCGCATATAGGACAGCAGATCCGCGACCTGCTGTTCGCCACCGATGCCCCAGAAACGCATGCTGGTGCCCGGCACCACGTCGTGCGGGGCGCGTAAAAACGCTGCCAGGTTGGTTTCGGTCCACACCAGGTTCGAGCGCAGCATCGCTGCCGAGTACTTGAAGCCGGCCGAGGTGCCAGCCTTGCGGCCGATAATCGCATTCAATTGCGGCCCGAAACCGGGTTGCGCGTACTTGCCCACCTGATGGCACGAGGCGCACGTGACGAACGCGATGGCGCCGGCCTTGGGATCGCCGATCTTGGCGGCGGCATGGGCCAGCGGCGCGTGCAGCGCACACAACGACAACAGCAGCAACGTGATTTTTTTCATTTGAAACAAGCTTGATCCGGCGACACGCCAACAACTACAAAGTTTACCGCAAACCACGTTCAAACTATCTTTTTGGAAAGAATTGGTTTCCACTTGGAAACTTAGGTACAATTCTGTCCATCCAACCTGCATGTCCCAGCCCCGCCCTGCAGCATTCCCTTTCGTACCACTTCGGCCCTGAAGCCCGCCGCTGTCCGCCTTCACAGGAGCAGCACATGAAACTTACCAATATCAAGATCGGCCCACGCCTGATCGTCGCCTTCAGCATCGTGCTGGTCATGCTGCTGGTAGTCGCAGTCCTGAGCGTGAGCCGCATGGCAGCCATCCAGCAAGCGATGGTCAACATCACCAAGGGCAACGACGTGGAAGCGAGCATGGCGTCCGCCATGCGCCTGGCCGTGGACGACCGCATGATCGCGCTGCGTAATATCGTACTGCTGCAGGAAAAGGCCGAGATGCAGGCGCAGGTGGACCGCATCCGCCAGCAGGCCGCCGACTACGCCGCCGCAGAACAGACGCTGCGCCAGACCTTCGACGCCTACGGCATCCAGGACGAGGAAAGCGCAATCCTGGCGGACATCAAGCAGCAGGCAGCAGCCGCCGCGCCGCTGATGGAGAAGATCCAGTCGCGGGGCCTGGCGAACGACAACGCCGAAGCCACCCGCATCCTGATGCACGAGCTGCGCCAGGTGCAAAGGAAATGGCAGGACAGCCTGGCAGCACTGATCGCCAGCGAAAAGCGCCAGAACGAGGAAGCCACCGCGCAGGCCGACGCCACGTATGCGCTGGCGCGCAACCTGACCATCGGCATCAGCGTGCTGGCGCTGGTCGTCGGCCTGACCATCGCCTGGCTGATCACGCGCAGCATCACCGCACCGATCAACCGCGCCGTGACGATTGCTGAAACGGTGGCCGCCGGCGACCTGACCAGCGACATCGAAGTGCACGGCCGCGACGAGACGTCGATGCTGCTGCGCTCGCTGAAGACCATGAACGACAGCCTGCAGCAGATCGTGGGCCAGGTCCGCGCCGGCACCGACACCATGACCACGGCGTCGCAGGAAATCGCCAGCGGCAACCTGGACCTGTCCTCGCGCACCGAGCAGCAGGCCGGCTCGCTCGAGGAAACCGCGTCGTCGATGGAGGAACTGACGTCCACCGTCAAGCAGAACGACGACAACGCGCGCCAGGCCAATAGCCTGGCGGTCACCGCGTCGGACCTGGCCAGCAAGGGTGGCGCCGTGATCGCCAGCGTGGTGCAGACGATGGAAGCGATCAACGACTCGTCGAAAAAAATCGTCGACATCATCAGCGTCATCGACGGCATCGCGTTCCAGACCAATATCCTGGCCCTCAACGCGGCCGTGGAAGCAGCGCGCGCCGGCGAACAGGGACGCGGCTTTGCGGTCGTGGCCAGCGAGGTGCGCAACCTGGCGCACCGCAGCGCGGCAGCCGCCAAGGAGATCAAGACCCTGATCGGCGACTCGGTGACCAAGGTCGATTCCGGCGCGCTGCTGGTCGATCAGGCGGGCAGCACGATGAATGACGTGGTGGACAGCGTGCGCCGCGTGCGCGACATGATCGCCGAGATCACGGCCGCCAGCCGCGAGCAAAGCATGGGGATCGAGCAGGTGAACCAGGCCATCATCGAGATGGACGGCGTGACCCAGCAAAACGCCGCGCTGGTGGAAGAGTCGGCCGCCGCCGCCGCGTCGATGCAGCAGCAGGCGGTGGAGCTGGCGGACCTGGTAGGCAAGTTCGTGCTGCCGTCGGCGCACGCGGCAAGCGTGCGCGCGCCGGTGGTCAGCCAGCAGGTGCGTGGTCTGCGCGCAGCAGGTGCAGCGCCGCGTATTGCAGCAGCATGATGGTCTTGGCGTCGGCGATTTCGCCCGACGCCATCATTGCCAGCGCGCGCTCGATCGGCAGCTCCAGCACCTCGATGTCCTCGCCCTCTTCCGCCAGGCCGCCGCCCGTTCCCGGGCGCGACGCCGGGTCGTATTCGCCCACGAAGAAGTGCAGGCGCTCGGTCACCGAACCAGGACTCATGAACGCCTCGAAGATCTTGCGCACGGCGCCGATGCGATAACCGGTTTCCTCTTCCACCTCGGCCTTGATGCGGTCCTCGGCCGACGCCTGGTCGAGCAGGCCGGCCGGCGCCTCGATCAAAAAGCCCGGATGCCCTTCCACATACGCGGGATAACGGAACTGCCGCACCAGCACCACCGTGCGCTGCACCGGGTGGTACAGCAGGATGGTGGCGCCGTGGCCGCGATCGTAGGTTTCGCGCGACTGCCGCTGCCAGCTGCCATCGGCGCGCAGGTAATCGAACGTGGTCTTTTTCAGGACGAACCAGTCGTCGGACAGGGTTTCTACCTGGTGGATGCGGATGCGGTCTTCGGGCATGGCGGGCTTTCTCGATTGATTGCGTATTTTGACGATATCATGCATTATCGTGCAATATCAAGAAAATTCGTGCAAACATGCTGACTCGTCAACGCAAGGAACTGCTGCTCGCCCGCCTCCGGGACGACGGCCGCATCGTCGCCAAATCGCTGAGCGAGGAATGGGGGCTGTCGGAAGATACGATACGGCGCGACCTGCGCGAGCTGGCCGCCGACGGCCTGCTGCTGCGCGTGCACGGCGGCGCATTGCCGCTGGGGCCCGCGCTGCCCGCATCGGCCGCCATGGGCGACTTCGCCCAGCGCCAGCACATCTCGAACGACACCAAGCCTGCCATCGCGCGCGCGGCGGCGGTCATGATACAACCGGGCCAGGTGGTGTTCATCGACGGCGGCACCACGGCCGTGCAGCTGGCGCGCCAGCTGCCAGCCGATTTGCGCTGCACCGTGGTCACGCACAGTCCCAGCATCGCGGTGGAACTGGCCACGCATCCGCTGATCGAGGTGATCCTGATCGGCGGGCGCCTGTTCAAGCACTCGATCGTCAGCATGGGACCGGAGGCGCTCGACGCCATCGCGCAAATCCGCACCGACCTGTATTTCATGGGCGTGTGCAGCCTGCATCCGCAACAGGGGTTAAGTACCGGCGACTATGACGAAGCGGGCATCAAGCGTGCAATCGCCAACGCCGCACATAAAACCGTGGTGCTGGCGTCGCCCGAAAAGCTCGATACGGCCTCGCCGTTCCAGGTGGTGCCGCTGGCGCGGGTGGGCGCCATCATTGTCCACGCGGGCGTGGACGATGCACTGCTGGCGCCCTACCGTAACCTGGGGATCGACGTGGTGCGGGCGCGCTGAGAAGCCGCGGGACGGGCGGCGGGCTGCGATCCGCGATCGAGTTTGAACACGCTCACCGCCTGCGCCAGCGTGGCGGCCTGCTCCTGCAGGCTCTCGGCCGCGGCGGCGGCCTGTTCGACCAGCGCCGCATTCTGCTGCGTCACGCCGTCCATCTGCACCACCGCCTGGTTCACCTGCGCGATGCCTTCGCTTTGCTCCGCCGTGGCCACCGTGATTTCGCTCATAATCTCGGTCACGCGCCGCACGCTCGATACCACGTCGTCCATGGTGCTGCCGGCTTCGTCCACCAGGCGCGTACCTGCCGCCACCTTGTGCACCGAGTCGTCGATCAGTTCCTTGATTTCCTTCGCTGCGGCCGCGCTGCGCTGCGCCAGGCTGCGCACCTCGGAGGCCACCACCGCAAAGCCCCTTCCCTGCTCGCCCGCGCGCGCCGCTTCCACCGCAGCATTGAGCGCCAGGATATTGGTCTGGAAGGCGATGCCGTCGATCACGCTGATGATCTCGACGATCTTGCTCGACGACGCATTGATCGACGCCATGGTGGCCACCACCTGCGCCACCACGGCGCCGCTCTTTTGCGCCACGTCGGACGCGGAACCGGCCAGCTGGTTGGCCTGGCGCGCATTGTCGGCGTTTTCCTTGACGGTACTGGTCAGCTCCTCGATGGATGCGGCGGTTTCTTCCAGCGCGCTGGCCTGTTGCTCGGTGCGCGCCGACAGATCGGTATTCCCGTGCGAGATCTCGGCGCTGCCGCGCGCGACATTTTCCGCGCTGTCGCTTACCCGCACCAGCACGTCGTGGATGTTGCCGACGAACTGGTTGAAGCCGCTGCCGATCACGGCCAGTTCGTCGTTGCCGCGTACTTCCAGCTTGACACTGAGGTCGGCGTCGCCACTGGACAGCGCCGTCATGCGTGCACCGAGTTCGCGCAGCGGCGCCGTCAGGCGGAACACCACGCCCACCAGGATCAGCGCCGTGGCCACCGCGCAGATCAGCGAGACGATCAGCGTGTACAGCAGCAGCTCGCGCGCCGGCGCGGTGGCCACGCTTTTCGGGAACGTCAGCTGCACCGTCCACGGCGCCGATTCGGCGTGGATGAACAGCGGCTGCAGCAGGTGTACCCAACCCGCATCGTCTTCGAATTCGTACGGCTGGCCCGCGCGCACCTTGTCCAGCGCGGCCGGCGGCAGGTCGTCGGCCTTCTTGCCCAGCTTATCCAGCACCGGGTTGCTGGCATAGAGGCCGCCGCTGGAAATCAGACTGAGTTTGGCGCCCTCGATGGTCTTCATCTCGGAGAGGATCTTGCCCAGCCGGGTGAGCATGAAGTCGGCGCTGGCCACGCCCTTGAACTGGCCATCGATCATGATCGGCGCCACCAGTGACGCCATCAGCGTGGGCTTGCCGTCGACCGGATAATTATACGGTTCCGTGAAAAACACCTTGCCGTTGCGCTTGGGGATGTCGTACCAGTCGTTGGCGCCGGCGGCGCTGTCGAATACGATCGGCTCCACGTGCAGCGCGCCGCCGGTGCTGCGCGTCCAGTACGGCATGAAGCGCCCGGTGGCGTCGTACAGCGGGCCCTTGCCCGCATACTCGCCATCCTTGCCGTCGAGTGCATTCGGCTCCCACGTGACGGCGGTGCCGATCAGGTCTTCCGATCCGGTAAGCGTGGCCTTGACCATCTCGTTGATCTGGTCGCGCGCCAGCGGCAGGTTGGCCGCGCGCGTGTTGCGCATGGCGCCGGCCAGGTTGACGACGGCCGACAGATTGGTAGCCACCCGCGCCTGCAGCAGGTCCGATACTTCGCGCGTGGACGTGCGGGCCAGTTCCATCGCTGCCGCCTCCGCGCTGGCACTGCTGCGGATGCCGATCACGGTCGCCGTGATGCCCAGGCTGAGCACCACCAGCGCGGTGGCCGCGGCGCAGATCTTGCCATTGAGGGAGAGGTTGATATTCATGGCGCGCCTGAAATGATATAAACAGTTTAGAAAGTGCGCAGCAAGGCCACGACGAAGGTGCCCTTGGCCGGATCGGACGTGGCGATTGCGCCGGCGCCATCGGGCACGCCCGTGGTGTAGCGGTCGTAGGCGTCGGTGGCGCCATGGGCGCGGGTGTAGGCGCCGGACAGGGTCCAGCCGGGCGCCAGGATTTTGGCCACGCCCACCCGGTAATCGCGCCAGTTCCAGATGCCGTTGTTCGACACCCTGCCTTGCCCTGCATGCAGTTGCAGCGTATAGCCGGCACCCAGATCGACGTTGGCGCCCAAGTCCAGGTAACCGGTGCCGCGCGCGTTTTCGATGCCGAAGAATTCGTCGCTGACCGTGTAGTTATATTTGGCGTACGCCCACTTGTACGTGAGACCCAGCGCTACCTCGGTGTAGTCGTACGTGGTGTCGGTGGCGCTGATGTGCGCGCCCGGGTATTTGTACACATACACGCCAGCCAGCAGGCTCACGTCACCCACGCTGCGGTTGTAGGTGGCATACAGGTCCCACTCCACCTTGCCGCCTTCCACGTAGCGGTCGTCGATGGTGGACAGCCAGGTGCCGAACGCGAAGCCGCCGGGACCGGCGTAATCGACGCCGCCCTGCAGCGCGGGCCTGCCCCAGCCCTGGCGGAAGCCGCGCGAGATGTACTGCGAGGCGGCGGTGACGTTGGCGCTCCAGGGTGACGCCACTGTATCGTTTAGCGCGGCCCCCTCCTGCGCATGCGCCGGCGCGCACAGCGCAGCCAGTGTAGAAAACGTCAACGTGGTCAGGATCGCCACCGGTATCGACCGAATTGCCGCGTGCATTGCCATACCACCTCCACCTGCGTTCACTTACGAAAGTAAGACCTGCGTTCCCAGCATAAGCAGTAGGCATGCCGGAAGTCAACACGGACCGCGCAGCGCGTGACGATCCGTTGTAAAGAAGGCGTGGCAGCGCATCGGCGCGTGCCGGTGCTGGCACGCGGGTGCGCCGCGTGGCACACTGGTTCTTTTCAACGACGCCTTCTCCATGCTGCATCCCCCCATCGAAGGCCGGCGCAAGACCTGGCAACTGCTGCTCGCCGCTGGCCTGGCGCCGGGCGCCACCATGGACGCTTTTGCCGCAGTGGCCGCACCGACAAGATTGACTTATCCGCTCACCAGCGAGGGGGTGGACAGCCGCTACGACTACGAATGGGCGGTGCTGCGCACAGCGCTGGACAAGTCGGGCGCGCGCTTCGGCCCTTACGACTTGCTGCGTACGCCGGCGGCCATGTCGCCACCGCGCGTGCTGCACGAAATGGGCGCAGCGCAAGGAAAGATCAATGTGTTCGTGCGGGCCACATCGCCGGAGCTGGAACGGCAGTTCCTGCCGGTGCGCCTGCCGGTCGACCGCGGCCTGCTGGGCTATCGGCTGCTGCTGATACGCGCGGCCGACCAGGAGCGCTACACGCGCGTGCGCACGGTGGCCGACCTGGCAAAGTTGCGCGCGGGCCTGGGCCAGGGCTGGGCCGATGTGCAGATCCTGCAGGCGGCCGGCATCCCGGTGGTGGAAGGCAGCAGCTACAACGGTTTGTTTTCGATGCTCGATGCGCACCGCTTCGATTTTTATTTGCGCTCGGTCGACGAGGCCACGCGCGAAATCGACGAGCGCCAGGACCAGTACCCGCACATGGCCATCGAGCAGACGCTGCTCGTGCATTATCCGCTGGCGCGATATTTTTTCCTGCGCCGCGATGCCGAAGGCAGGCTCCTGGCGCAGCGCATCGAAGCGGGCATGGAAATGATGATCCGCGACGGCACGCTCACCACGCTGTTCATGCGCTACAAGGGCGACTTGATACGCAAGGCGCGTCTGGCGCAGCGCCACGTGATCCGCATTGCCAACCCGCTATTGGGTCCCAACACGCCGCTGGCGCGTCAGGAACTGTGGTTCAATCCGTTGATGGGGAAGTAATTACGGCCAGATCGCCTTGAGCACCGCCGCCAGCTGGTAGCCGCCCTGCGTCAACTGCTCGCGCGCAATGGCGGAACTGGGCACCGGGTAATTGTCCGGCATCGCCAGCGCCCACACGCTGTAGGTCTCGCCCGTGCTTTTGCTGGTCTGCCTGGTGGCCGCGCCCACCGTGACGTCGGCATACGCCAGCTTGGACACGGCCAGCGACTGGTCCGCCCACTGGTACGGCCAGGTGGCCAAGTCTCCCTTGGCCACGGCCACGGTGGGCTTGCCGGCGATGACCAGCTTGGCGAACTGCTCGGGCGTGCGCGCGCCGATGCGGCGGAACGCGTAATTCACTACCGTGGTGTCCCAGTACGAGTGGAACGGCCGCGTGGTTTGCGGCGCACGTGGCGCAGCTGGCGGCGTGGTCTCGTCTTTGGGCGCGGCCGGAATCAGCTGTTCGCTGGTGGCGGTGAGCTTGACGTCGTCGAGCAGCAGGTTGTTGCCGCCGCGCGCGTCGAACGCTTCGCCGGCGTCGAGCTGCGCCTGCGTTGGCACCACGAACTTGCCGTCCTTGCCCACGAAGCCCGCGCCCACGTGCAGCGGCTGGGCGATATCGCCGGCCAGGTGGGTGAGGATCAGCAGCGCCTGGCGCGGCGTGAAGTTGTGCGGGTTGGTGGCGCTATCGCCTTTGCCCTGCAAGACCGCGATGCACTGCCTGGCCGTCTGCACGATGTCGACTTCCGCCGTGCCCACGCCATGGTCGTGGTAGTGCGGCAGCTGGAACGGCACGTCGGTATAGTGGTACTCGCTGTGCTGGGGATTGGCCGCCACGTACGATTTCATCTCGTCGCTTTGCGGACCGCAGTACGTGCCCTTCACGCAGTCGGCCCAGGTGGCCACTTTTTCCAGGCTCTCGCCCGGCAGCAGCAGCGCTTTCACATGCTGCTCGGCGCTGCTGCCGGCAATCAGCTGGTCGGCAATTGCGCCCACCGCGCGGTGGCCGTCGTTGCCCCACGCGTGCGCGTCGAACGCGGCAAAGGCGCCGGACAGCGCCAGGATCATCGATATTTTTTTCATTCCGCTTTGCCCTTGACTGGTTTTGGATACTGCTTGGTGATATTGAGCGGCTGCGCGTATGGCGACGTCCAGATCTGCTCCTGGGTGGCGGCCAGGCGTTCGGCCATTTTTTCGTTGCGCATCACGACCTCGAAATTGCGGGACAGGTCCATGTAGCCGCCCGACCAGTTGCTGGTGCCCACCCAGGCGATCTGGTTATCGATCACCATGGTCTTGCTGTGGATGACGCGCGCGAACGGAATGAAGCCGCTCGATGCCATGGGCAAGGTCACGACGCGGATTTCCACGTTGGGCAGCACGGCCAGGCTTTTCAGGTACGCCTGCGCCGGCTGTTCGAGATTCCAGTTCGACACCAGCAGTTTGATCTTCACGCCACGGTTGGCGGCCGCCCGCACGGCGTTGTCGATCACCGCGTAGTACGGGCGGGTACCGTTGGGGCCATAGCTGACCGGCGCGTAGTCGAGCAGTTGTACCCGCACTTCGGTCTTGGCATCGGCCAGCAGCGCCGGCAACCCGGTCTCCGAATCGCCGATGCCTTTGGTGTTGTACTTGTTCGGGCTGGCCAGCAGGTACGCCTCCTGGCGGTAGTCGGCCGCCACCACCTTCCTGTTCGTTTCCGGCACCTTGGCGCCCTTGGCCAGCAGGCCCTGGGCGCGCCAGTCCTGGTTGAACACGGCCAGTACTTCGGCCACGATGTTGGCGTCGCTGATGCGCACCCCGGTTTCGTGGATATGCTCGAACGCGCGCCAGTCGAAGTTCTGGCTGCCGATGAACGCCTGCTTGCCGTCAACCACCATGTACTTGGCGTGGATGATGCCGTTGCCGGTCAACTTGGAAAAATCGAGCATGCGCAGCTCGAGGTTGGGAATCGCCTTCAGGCGGTCCAGCGTTGCGGCTTCCGACAGGCCCACGCCCTTCTGGTCGATCAGGAAGCGGATCTTGACGCCGCGCTGGCCGGCCGCTTCCAGCCGCTCCACCACTTTTTCGAACGCCGTGCCGGGCTTGGTGACGGCATAGAACTGGCCGATCACGATCTCGCGCGTGGCGCCGTCGAACATCTCGCTCCACACCGTGACCGGGTCGCGCAGGTCGGGGTTGCGCAGCACCGTTTCGACCGGCGAGGTTTGCACCAGTTCGAAGCCGGGAATGGAAAACTCGGCGCGCGCCGGTGCGGCGGCAGCGGCCAGCAGGGACGGCACGAGGACAGACAGTAAAACTCGACGCATGGGAACTCCGTGTTGGTGGTCAGTGTTCAATTTTGCACGCGCTGGTAGCGCTGCAAGGGACGCTCGGCGCCGGCGGGTTTGCCGGCCTGCTCGCGTTTGATCAGGTAGTCGTTGAGGGCATCGATATCGCGGATGCCGGTGTCGGCGCGGTTGCGGCCATTGGCAAATGCAGGGAAGCCGTCGCCGCCTTCGGCCAGGAAATTATTCACGATCACGCGGTAGGAACTCTCGCGTTGCAGCGGCTTGCCCTGGACCTTGACGCTACCCGGCACCACCTTGCTGCCGTCGCCGCGCCGCGGGTCCCACTGGTAAGTAAAGCCGTCGGACACCTGCAGCAGTCCGCGTATTTCTTCGCGGCCCCCGCTCCACTGCTGTTCCAGCAGGTCGAGAATTTGCCAGCCCTTGAGGTTCATCACCACCAGCGTATTCCCGAACGGCAGCACCATCCGGGTTTGTCCCACGTTGGCGCGGCCGTTGTCGCTATTGAGGTCCTGGCGCATGCCGCCATTGTTCATGAAACCGATCTGGGCGCCGAACGGGCGGCCGGCCGCAAGCACCGAATCGGCCACCAGGTCGCCCAGCGCCGATTCACCGCTGTCGCTCTTCGTGCGCATCACGCTGGTGGTGGCCAGTTTCGCCACCGGCTGCGCCAGCAGGGCCGCGCTGCGTTCGCGCGCGGTGTCCAGGTACGCCGACAAACGGGCATCCTGCGGCCATTTGCCGGGCACCATCACCTCCTGCCGCGCGCTGATGGTTTTCAACGTGTTGGTATCGGTATCGACCGTGAGCCTGATGCGGCCCAGCACGTGGCCGCCCATGTCCGACTGGGTGACGGTGCGCCCGTCCACCTGGCACAGGTAACCCTTGTGCGAGTGGCCGCTCACCACCAGCTTCACGGCCGGATCGAGGCGGCGGACGATGTCGATCACGGGGCCGGCGAGCTGACTGCAGTCCTGCTGGTCGAATTTCTCGGTCGTGCTGCCGCCCTGGTGCACCAGCGCCACGAACACGCCCACGCCCTGCTCGCGCAGTTCTGGCAACTGGCGGTTGATGGCGTCCGCTTCGTCGATGAATTCGAGGCCGGCAATGCCCGAGGCCAGCGCCGCCTCGGCGGTGCTTTTCAGGACCGTGCCGATGAACGCCACCTTGACGCCGTGCGCGGTCTCGACGTGGTACGCGGGCAGTACCGGCTTGCGGGTGGCCGTGTCGATCACGTTGGCGGCCAGGTAGGAAAATTTGGCGCCGCCGAAGTTGGCGTCGTACTTGCAGGCTTTATCGGGACGCGGCGACTTGCAGCCGCCGCCCTGCTGGCGCAGCAGCTCGACGCGGCCGGCGTCGAATTCGTGGTTGCCCACCGAACTGGCGCGCAGGCCCAGTAAATTCATGGCGCCGATGGTGGGCTCGTCGGCCCACATCGACGAGATGGCGGGGCTGGCGCCCACCAGGTCGCCGGCGCCCACCAGCAGCAGCTGCGGATCGTCGCGGCGCCAGGCTTGCAATGCGGCGCCGATGGTGTCGATGCCGCCAGCTTCGATGGTGCGCGGACCGCCGCCGTTGATGCTGTCCCACACGTATTTGCTGGGCTCGAGGTTGCCGTGGAAATCGTTAAGGGTGACCAGTTCGATGTTCACCAGGCGCGCTGGGACGGGTGGCACCGTTGCGGCAGGTGGTGGTGCAGGCAGGCGGGTGGCGCAGGACGCAAGGGAGGCGGCCAGCACAAGCGCGGCAAGCGGACGGAGAGGAAAATTCATTGCAGCCCAGGCGAGTCGGAATCGATTATTGTACCGTGCAACAGCGGTGCCGGAAGCGCTGGAATATTACGTTACAAAGCCCGGCGCTACGACTGACGATGCGCAAAAAAAAACAGGCCCGCAGGCCTGTTCCGATGCGTGGCGCGAACCAGGTTCGCGCCACTGTGGTGTCTACACTTAGAAGTTCAGCTGCAGGGTCGCCGAGACCATGCGTGGCGCTGCCAGGTTGTAGAACGGGGTGCCGCTGCGAGCGATCGCGCCGTAAGCCAGCGCATTGTTTTGCAGGCCGGTTGGATTGCGGTACTGGCGGTCCAGCAGGTTCGATACGTTGAACGTCAGCTTAGGCGTTTTGAAGGCGCCGAAGCTCTGGAACTGGTAACCGGCATCGAGGTCCACCGTGGTGTAGCCCGGGACTTCTTCGTCGTTCATCAGCGTTGCCTGTTGCTTGCTGGTGTACTTGGCTTTCACGCGGGTGTACCAGGCATCCCGCTCGTACGACACGCTCAGGCCGGTTTTCCATTTCGGTGCCAGCGGGAAGACCTTGCCGGCGGTTTGCAGGTACAGCAACTGACCGTTGGCAACGCCAGCAGCGATGTTGTCCTTGATCTCGGTATGCAGGTAACCGAGCGAGCCGTATGCCGACCAGCCGTTGACCGGGGTGTTGCCCACTTCCAGTTCGAAGCCCTTGTTCTGTACCTTGCCGACGTTGGTGTACACCGAGGTCAGCGTGGTTGGATCGGTGGCGTTGGCCTGGCGGTCCTTGAAGTCATTGATGAACACGGTAGCCGACGTGGTGATGGCGGCAGTCTGGTGACGGTAACCGACGTCCAGGTTCCACGACGTTTCCGGCTTGGCATCGGCAACCAGGCGGGCGATGCCGTTGGTCACCACGATGTTGCGGCTGGTCGGTGCGTACACGAAGTTAGGCGGTGCGCGGAAGTTCTTGGCCAGGCTGGCAAACAGTTGGTCGTCGTTGGTGACGCGATAACGAACGCCGAACTGCGGCAACACGGTGTTGAACGACTTCTCGTAGCTGTAGCCGACCGGGTTGGCTTCGCTTGCATGGTTGGTGAAGTCGCGCTTGACGTGCGGAGCGCGCACGCCCACGTTGACCAGCAGCTTGTTGTCCATCAGCGAGACGGTGTCTTGCACGAAAGCCTGGTAGGCCGTGCTGATGGTGCGCCAGTCGCGGGTCATGTACGGCGTGCCGTCAGGACGCAGAATCACATCGTCGCGCTTCCAGATGTCCGACGGATTGCCGTTGGCATCCACCGACTGGATCGGGCCGGTCTGGATGTGGGTGGCGCGCTCGTACCATACGCCAGCCAGCACTTCGTGGTCGCCCCAGGTGTGGGTCACCGACGCGGTCACGCCAGGACGCTTGGTGCGGGTCAGGCTGCCGCCGTACACGATCACGCGGTCGAGGACATCGCCATCGCCGTTCAGGTCCACGCCTGCATTGACGGTGCCGGTGCCCTGGTTCAGGAAGGCGTTTTCCGCCACCACGCGCTGCTGCACGCCGCCGGTGCCGTAACCGTACCAGTAGTAAGGAATGACCTTGATGTCGGTATTTTCGCCGACGCGGAATTTCGCGGTTGCCGAGGCAATCACGTTTTCGAACGGGTTCAGTGCCAGCTTGTAGTACGAATCGGCATTGGCCTGGGTCGCATCGACGTCGGCCTGGCCTGGACGGGCTGGCGCGTGACCGACGAAGTTGGTCGAGTAGTCGTAGTAGTAACCCTTGGCATTGAGATCGGCCAGGTTGAAGGTGCTGATGTTGTTGTTGACTGCCTTGTTATACAGCACGGTACCGTGGATGTAATTGAACTTGTCCCAGTCGTAGTTGAAGCCCACGTCGATGTGGTCGCGCTTGGCCTTGCCCTTGCCCTTCCACTTGTTGGCTTCGGCGTACGAGTACGAGGCGAAGACCTTGGCTTTACCGTCGAGGAACTTGCCGCTGTCCACGCGCACGTAGGTTTTGCTCAGGTGCAGTTGACCGAGCGTTTGCGCCACGCGGAAGCGCGCTTCGTCTTCCGGCTGGCAGGTGTTGATGCCGAAGTTACCGCCGGTGGCGCCCACCTGCGGCGAATCGACGTCGGTCGAACCCTGGGTGACGAACTGCGAGCAGGTGTTTTCCAGGTCCACATATTCTTGCGGGTACACGGCAAAGCTGCCGGAGTCGTTGACCGGCACGCCGTTCACGGTCGCGCCCAGCTGGTCGCTGTTGAAGCCGCGCAGGGTCAGGCCACCACCGAACAGGCCGGTACCATCGTAGCTGTAGGTGTTGACCGATGGCATCAGCGCCAGCGCGTCGAAGGCATTACCCGTCGGGCGTTGTTTTGCCAGTTCTTCGGCAGTGACCGTGCTGCGCGCCTTCGGTACTTCCTCTTGCACCATCAAGCCCATGCCGACTTTTTTGCCGGTAATGGTTACGGTCTTCGCTGGTGGCTCGGTCGAATCGGCAGCAGCGGTCTGAGCGTGGGCGGCGGACATGCTCATGCATGCTGCGCTGCAAGCCAGAGCCATCAGGCTCAGGCGCAGCTTCGATTGAGGTTGAACGGCAGATTGCATTAGAACTCCCTAGGGTGTGTTAATTATTACGTTTGCAAGTTTTTGGCCTGCATGATCTGTTAGTGCCGCGATCTTTTCAGGTTCAAACGCGACAGTATATCGAAGCAATATTTCAGGATGATTACATCACCCCCATCGATGACGGGCCTTAAATGCGTCTAAAAGCCGCTAACTTTCAAATATATGCCCGACTGTTGCTGCTTCTTTTCAACTATGCATGAGTTGTCGAAATTTTGACAAATACGTTTTCTCTTGCTTATTTATATGCTGAAGATATAAATGACAACAGCATGACAAGATGGCTGAAAAGATCGTCCCGCGCCGGGTAACGTGCTGCGGTGCACACGGGGGCGATTATAGTGGAGGGGTTTTTGCTGCTAATTCTTTGACGCTAATAAGCTAAAAAATCTGCTTACTAATGCGAAAATGTGTCGTATGACAACCACAAAGTTGCCGAGCTTGCACTGTTTTGACCGCTGTGACAGCTTGATGACCAGCGGACGGCATTGCACCGCCGCTGTCATAGGCCGATGAATTTATTTCACTGCAGCCCGGGCAGGCAGCGCCTTAGGTTGCCCTAATGCAATGTCAGCTTCAAAGGTGCGGAAACGCTGGTCCAGTGCTTGCAGCAAGCGTTGTTTATCTGCATCAGCGAGGAATGCGTACCGGATGCTGTCGTAGGATAGCTTCTTTACTTCGCCATACGTCGGCTGGTAACGCGCCGCAAACAGCACGTATTCCCCGGACAAATTGTTACGCGACACGCCCGCGTCATCGGTGCTAAGCACGAACGGCACGCCGTATTTGCGGAACAGGGTGACCGGGTGTTGCTGGTCCTTGATGCCCAGGATGAAGTCGTTGCTGCTCAGGTTGACTTCGACGGCAATGTTCTGATCGCGCATTTTTTTCATGATGCCCAGCGGATCGCGCTCGTGGACGATGTCCATGCCATGCCCGATGCGGGTGGCGCCGGCCACGTCCAGGGCATCCTTGATGTGGAACTTCAAGCCTTCCGGTTCCACCATGCCCAACGACAACTCACCGGCGTGCAGCGCCAGTTTGACCGCCGGATACCGGGCCTTCAGGAAGCCGAACATCTTCATGTGCAGCGCGTAGTCGCGCATCGAGACATGGGTGCTTTCCTGCCCTACGATATTCACGCCCACGATCAGCGGGCTGGCCGTGGCCAGTTTAAAACTCGACACCATTTGCGAGAACACTTGCGACGGCGACAGGAAACGCAGCGCAAACGGTTGATAGCGCAGGGTGAACTGCTCGTCGTCGATGCCGGCGCCCGCAGTTTTTACATTCTCGAGATAGGCCGCGATCCAGCCCTGGAACGCCCGGTCGCCATCGAGCTTGCCCATGTAGGCGGCCAGGTCGGCGTCGGTCAGCGCGCCCGACTGCGCCTTGCTGTCGAACGCCGCATCCTGGGCAATCGGCGCGATCTCGAAGATGGTTTCGATGTAGCTCAGGTTTTCATCGATGGCGCGGCGCTTGAGCGTTTGCAGGCCGTCGGCGGTGTTGGTGGACGCCACCGGGTTGAAATAGGCAAAGGTGTCAAAGAACTGGCGGTCGGGCGGATTCTGGATTGCGCCATGGTTGTGGAAATCCTTGTCCGACCAGCGTTGCAGCAGGTTGGCCAGGAAGGCGTTGTCCTGCATGGCATCGTCGCCCGACAGGCACGCGCGCTCGGCCAGCGGCTTGGCGTGTTCGGCCTTGGCGGCCGCCTGGTCGACATTGATCGTGTAGCCGGTCTTGTTCACGCAAAAACCTTGCTTGTCCACCCAGCGCAGGTACTGCTCGGCGTACAGCGCGCCCGAATAATGGTGGTGCAGGTCGCCGCCCTTGGGCATCAGGGTCAGGAACATGGTCAGCTCGGCCAGCTTCGGCTCCGGGGCCGTGACCATCGAGGCAAACACCTTGCTGGTGACCGCTTCGTTGGTGGCGGCATGGGCCAGCGGCGCGCCGCACAACAGGGCGGCGGCCAGCGGAATGGCCAGGGCCTTGAAGCTGACGAAATGTTTTTGCATGGTTCTTCCCGATGTGGTGAGTGGATTAAGTGGCGGTGCGCACATGCACCCGGCGGCCGGCTGCGTACGTGGCCGCAATTGCCCGGTCGTCGCCCAGCAGCGCCAGCGCGAACAGCAGCTCTTCCAGGCTGTGGGCGTTGGCGGACCGGCGCTGCAGCAGCGGCGTGCCTTGCGGATCGACCACGATGAAATCGGCTTCGGCGCCCGCCACAAAATTGCCAATCGTGCCCTCGAGCTGCATGGCGCGCGCCGCGCCCAGCGTGGCCAGGTAAAACATGCGCAAGGCCGGCAGGTAGTTGCCCTTCAAGCGCGCTACTTTATAGGCTTCATTCATGGTTTGCAACATCGAGAACGACGTCCCGCCGCCCACGTCGGTGGCCAGCGACAGCAGCATGCCCGCCCCGTCGGCGCGTTCGAAGTCGAACAGGCCGCTGCCGAGGAACAGGTTGGACGTGGGGCAGATTGCGGCCGCCGCCCCGGTCTGCGCCATGCGCCGGCGGTCTTCCTCGTCGAGCCAGATGCAGTGGCCGTACATGGCCCGTGGACGCAGCATGCCGTAGCTGTCGTACACGTCGATATAGCTGCGCGCCTGCGGGAACAGTTCGCGCACCCACGCGCATTCCGCTTCATTTTCCGAGACGTGGGTTTGAATGTACGTGTCGGGATAGGCGCGCGCCAGTTCCGCCGCCAGGTGCAGTTGCTCGTTGGTGGACGTGGGCGCGAAGCGCGGCGTGATCGCGTATTGCGCGCGGCCCCGGTTGTGCCAGCGCTGGATCAGTGCTTCGGTATCGCGCGCGCCGCTTTCGGCCGTGTCGCGTAAAAAATCGGGGCAGTTACGGTCCATCAGCACCTTGCCGGCCACCATGCGCAGCCCGCGCGCTTCGCTGGCGGTAAAGAAGGCGTCCACCGACTGCGGGTGCACGGTGCAGTACACCATGGCCGTGGTGGTGCCGCAGCGCAGCAGCTCGTCGAGGAAGAACTCGGCCACGCCGGCCGCGTGCGCCGGGTCGTCGAAGCCGCGCTCCACCGGGAACGTGTACGTCTCCAGCCACGGCAGCAAGCCTTCCGCCGGCGAGGCGATCATGTCGGTTTGCGGATAGTGGATATGGGTGTCGATAAACCCGGGCATCAGGAGCTTGCCGCTATAATCGTGCACCTCGGCGCCCGGCGGCAGCGTCGCCTGCAGCGCCGCATAGTCGCCCGCCGCCTCGACCTTGCCGTCGCGGACGATCAGCAGGCCGTCTTCATGCCACGCGTGCGCATTGTCGCTGAAGGCCGGATCGGCGAGAAAGTGCAGCAAGCTGCCACGGTAGGCTTGCAGGTGGTTGGTGGACATAGAGGGGCTTTCTTGAAAATTAATGTACTGCCGGGAGAGTTTGGGGCGTGCGGTGCGGTTGCTGTTGCAGTTGCGCTTCCCATACCATCAGCAATTGCGCGCACACCGAGGCGGCAATGGCGGCGGGCAGCTTGCTGGCAATGCCCGGCAGCCCGATGGGGCAGACCATGGCATCGATGCGGTCCTGGGCGATGCCGCGCGCGGCCAGGCGCCGTTCGAATTGTACCCGCTTGGTGGCGGAGCCGATCAGGCCGAACCAACCTACCCCGTCGCGCGCCAGGATGGCTGCGGACAGGCGCTGGTCGAGCGCATGGCTGTGGGTGAGCACCAGGTAGCTGGCGCCGGCCGGCGCGCACGCCACCAGTGCTTCCGGCGTGTCGGTTGCTTCCACCGTCACGTTGGCCGGCACGGTGGAGGGGAACATGTCTTCGCGCTCGTCGATCCAGGTCACGGTGCACGGCAGCTCGCCCAGCGTGCGGACAATGGCCGCGCCCACGTGGCCGGCGCCGAACAGCAGCAGGTGGGCGCGCGGCGCAGGGCAGGCGTCAAACAGCCAGCGGCGGCCGGTGGCGTCGCGTACCACGCTGGTGCCCGGTGCGGCGCCGGCGTTGATAATGCGGTCAAGCATGGGCGCCATGCCGCCATAATCGCCGTGGCCGGCCACCACCCGGCCGGCGGCATCGCACAGCAGCGCGGCCGGGGCGCCGTCGATGGCGGAAACGCGCCAGGTGTCTTCGCGCCCACGCCCGCGCAACGCGGCCAGCACGTCGTGCAGCGCGGCGTCCACGACCTCGAACGCCAGGTGCACCACGCCGCCGCAGCACTGGCCCAGCGTGGGGCCCAGTGCATAGCGTTCGATCCTGGCCGTGCCGGCGGTAGGGTCGTCGAGCATGGACCGCGCCATATCGACCGCGCACAGTTCCAGGTGACCGCCGCCGATGGTGTCGTGCTGGCCGCCACGCGTGACCAGCATGCGGGCGCCGGGCGCGCGCGGGCCCGAGCCCTCGACGATGGCCACGGTGACCAGCACGGCCGGTTCCTGCACGATGGTCAGCCAGTCGTTCATGGCGCGATTGCCTCATTTGCTCCCAGTTCGACGATGGACACCGCGCGCAGGATTTCCTCGCTGGTGGCCGGGGCATTGAGCGGCGGACTGACGCGGTGTCCGCCCACGCTCGAAATCGCATCGCGAATCGCGAAGAACACCGAAAACGGCAGCAGCAGCGGCGGCTCGCCCACGGCCTTCGAGCGGTGGATGCTGTCCTCGACGTTATCGTTTTGATAGAGCGTAACCCGTAAATCGTCCGGGCAGTCGGAAATGCCGGGGATCTTGTACGTGGACGGCGCATGCGTCATCAGCTTGCCGGCGCCGTTCCACCACAGCTGCTCGGTGGTGAGCCAGCCCATGCCCTGGATGAACGCGCCCTCCACCTGGCCGATGTCGATGGCCGGATTGAGCGAGCGGCCGGCGTCGTACAGCGCATCGGCGCGCAGCAGCTTCCATTCGCCAGTCAGCGTATCGACCACCACTTCGGACACCGCCGCGCCGTAGGCGTAGTATGAGAATGGATGACCGTTCATGGTTTTCGGATCCCAGTGCAGGCCCGGCGTGGCATAAAAGCCGTCCGACCACAGCTGCACGCGCGCCAGGTACGCCTGCTGCACCAGCGCCGGGAACGGCACCACGTGGCCGTTGACGTGCACCGCGTCCGCAACAAAGCGCACCGGCTGGCCGTCGTCGTTGCCATACAGTTTGATGGCATGGGCGGCCAGGCGCTCGCGGATCTGGCGCGCTGCATCCTGCGCCGCCTTGCCATTCAGGTCGGCGCCGGTGGAGGCGGCCGTGGCCGACGTGTTGGACACCTTGCTGGTGTCGGTGGCCGTCACCCGCAGGTGTTCAATGCCCACGCCCAGTTCGTGCGCCACCACCTGCATCACCTTGGTGTTGATGCCCTGCCCCATCTCGGTGCCGCCGTGGTTGACCAGCACCGAGCCGTCGACATACACGTGTACCAGCGCGCCGGCCTGGTTCAGGTGCGTGACGTTGAACGCAATGCCGAACTTGAGCGGCGTGAGCGCCAGCCCCTTTTTCAGCACCGGGCTGCCGGCGTTGAAGGCGTCGATGGCGGCGCGGCGGGTGCGGTAGTCGCTGCTCGCTTCCAGCTCGCTCGTGAGCGCCTCGATCACGTTGTCGACGATTTCCTGGCCGTACGGCGTGACGTTACGGTCGGTGGTGCCGTAGTAATTGATGCGGCGGATGTCGAGCGCATCGCGTCCCAGGTTGCGGGCGATGTCGTCGATGATGTATTCGATGGCAATCGCGCCCTGCGGCCCGCCAAAGCCGCGAAACGCGGTATTGGACTGGGTGTTGGTCTTGCCGCAGCCGGCCAGGATCTCGACGTCGGACAAATAATAGGTGTTGTCGAAGTGGCACACCGCGCGCGTGGCCACGGGCCCGGACAGGTCGGCCGAGTAGCCGGCGCGCAGCGTCATGTCCACCTTGGCCGCGAGGATCTTGCCGCTGTCGTCGTAACCGACTTCGTACTCGTAAAAGAAGCAGTGCCGTTTGCCGGTAACCAGCATGTCGTCGTCGCGGTCGGCGCGCAGCTTGACCGGGCGTTTCAGCTTGGCGGCGGCGATGCCGGCAGCAGCGGCCCATAGTGCCGATTGCGATTCCTTGCCGCCGAAGCCACCGCCCATGCGGCGGCACTCCACCTGCACCTTGTGCGAGTGAACGCCGAGTGCATGGGCCACCACGTGCTGCATTTCGCTCGGATGCTGGGTGGAGCATTGCACCAGCATGCCCTGATCTTCCTTCGGGATGGCGTAGGCGATCTGCCCTTCCAGGTAAAACTGCTCCTGGCCGCCCACGAACAACTGGCCGCGCACCACGCGCGGCGCCATGTCGAACGCGGTCTTGAAGTCGCCGCGCCTGAGCGCCATCGGCGGCAGCACGTACGATTGGGCGGCTTTCGCTTCCTGCGGCGTGAGAATGGCGGGCAGTTCGTCGTAGTCGATCACGGCGCGGCGGGCGGCGCGGCGGGCATTGTCATGGGTATCGGCCACCACGATAAAGATGGGCTGGCCCACGTACAGCACTTCGCCCGCGCTCAAAATCGGATCGTCATGGATGATCGGTCCGCAGTCGTTGGTACCGGCGATGTCGCTGGCCGTGTACACGGCCACCACGCCGGCGCATGCGCGCACCGGCGCCAGGTCGATGCTCCTGATATGGGCGTGCGCCTTGCCCGACAAACCGAGCGCCGCGTGCAGCGTGCCTTGCAGCTCGGGGATATCGTCGGTATAGGTGGCCTGGCCCAGCACGTGCAGCTCGGCCGATTCGTGCTTGCGGGCGACGCCAACCGCCTGCCATGTTTCAGCGGCCAGCAGGGCTTCGGGAGCGGCGGGCTGGTTCATGTCGATTCCTTTTCAAGACTGGCGCCATGGGCAAACGGATTGACGTCGCGGTTGGCCAGCGGCGCGTCGAGCCGGGTTTCGAACCAGAAGCGGCGCAGCAGGTTTTGGGCCGTTTGCAGGCGGTAGCTGCTGGAGGCGCGCATGTCGGACAGCGGCGCGAAATCCTGCGCGATCATGTCCATCGCCACCCGCAGGTTGGCTTCGGTCCAGCGCAGGCCGGTGAGCGAACTTTCCGCACGCGGTGCGCGGCGCGGCGTGGCGGCCATGCCGCCGTAGGCGATGCGGGCGTCGACGATATGGTCGCCGTCGAGTTCAAAGGCGAATGCCGCGCACACGGCCGAGATATCCTGGTCGAAGCGCTTGGCCAGCTTGTAGGTGCGGAACTGGACGTTGGCGCGCGGCAGCGGCACCCGCACGGCGGCGACGATTTCGTCCGGCTGCAGATCCTTTTTCTGGTAGTCGAGGTAGAACGCTTCCAGTGGCAGCACCCGCCGGCCGGCAGCACCTTGCAGCACCACTTCGCTGCCCACGGCAATCAGCCATGGCATCGAGTCGCCGATGGGCGAGCCGTTGGCGACGTTGCCGCCCAGGGTGCCGGCATTGCGGATCGGCAGCGAGGCAAAGCGCTGGCGCAGTTCGCCCAGCTGCGCCGGGTACAGCGCGCACAGCGCGTTGTACGCTTCTTCCAGCGACACGCCAGCGCCGATGTCGAGCATGTCGCCCTGCTGCGCCACCGTTTGCAGCGCCGTCACGTGACCGAGGTAGATGATGTCGCCCAGCTGGCGCATCTGCTTGGTGACCCACAGGCCGATGTCGGTGGAACCGGCCAGCAGCGTGGCTTGCGGGTGGGCCGCGCGCAGCGCCACCAGTTCGTCCAGCGTGCGCGGTGCGTGAAAGGTGCTGCCGTGGGCGGTGTAGCTGGCGCCGGCGTCGCGCTGCAGCGCCAGCAATTGCGTCACCACGGCCGCGCGGTCGAATTCCACGCGCGGCAGTTCGGTCATGCGGTGGGCGGCGTCGATGATGGGACGGTAGCCGGTGCAGCGGCACAGGTTACCGGACAGGCAGTCGTCGATCTCCTTACGCTGGGCGGGCTGGCCGTTTTTATCCAGGTACATGCCCCACAGCGACATCACGAAACCGGGCGTACAGAAGCCGCATTGCGAGCCGTGGCAGTCGACCATGGCCTGCTGCACCGGATGCAGCGCGCCGCTGTCCTGCTGCAGGTCTTCCACCGTGAACAGCGCCTTGCCGTCGAGCGTGGGCGCGAACTGGATGCAGGAGTTCACGGCCTTCATTTCCAGCTGGCCGGTGGCGTTCAGGCTGCCCACGACGACGGTGCACGCGCCGCAATCGCCCTCGGCGCAGCCTTCCTTGGTGCCGGTGCAATGCAGGTCTTCGCGCAGGTGCTGCAGCACGGTGCGGGTGGGCGCGCCGCCGGCAAATTCGCGCACGGCGCCACGGAAGTAAAAACGGATCGGTTCGGACATCGTGGCCTCAGACTTTAAAAGGATGAACTGCGCGCCAGTGGTTGGCGATATCGATGCGGCGCGTGATCCACACCTGGTCGTGGCCCTGCACGTAGTCGAGGAAGCGCGCCAGCGCGGCCAGGCGCGCCGGCCGGCCCACGATGCGGCAGTGCAGGCCGATCGACAGCATCTTGGGGGCATTCAGGCCGGCCGGGTCGCCCTCGGCGTACAGCACGTCGAACGCGTCTTTCAGGTAGTCGAAGAACTGCGTGCCCGAATTGAAACCTTGGGCCGCGGCAAAGCGCATGTCGTTGGTGTCGAGCGTGTAGGGCACGATCAGTTGCGGCGCGCTGGTAGGCTGGCCGTCGGCGCCGGTAAAGGCCACCGGTTGCCAGAACGGCAGGTCGTCGCCGTAGTAATCGGCGTCGTAGGTAAAACCGCCGTGTTCCATCACCAGGCGGCGGGTATTGGGCGAATCGCGGCCCGTGTACCAGCCCTGCGGCGCGGCGCCGGTGAGGTCGCGGATGATGTCCACGGCTTCTTTCATGTGGGCGCGCTCGGTGGCTTCGTCCATATTCTGGTAGCTGATCCAGCGCAGCCCGTGGCAGGCGATTTCATGGCCCAGCGCCTGGAACGCGGCCACCGCCTCGGGGTGGCGCTTGAGCGCCATCGATACGCCGAACACGGTGAGCGGCAGTTGGCGGTCTTCGAACAGGCGCAGCACGCGCCACAGGCCCGCGCGCGAGCCGTATTCGTACAGCGATTCCATGCTCATGTGGCGGTTGCCGAACGACGCCGCGCCGATGATCTCGGACAGGAAGGTCTCGGACCCGGCGTCGCCGTGCAGCACGCTGTTTTCGCCGCCTTCTTCGTAATTGAGCACGAATTGCAGCGCCACCCGGGCGCCGCCGGGCCAGCGGGCGTGGGGCGGCGTGCGGCCGTAGCCGACCAGGTCGCGCGGATAGTTGTCGTCAGTGCTAAGGTGTTTGCTCATCGCAGCGCAGGCCAGTATATGGGGAATATATCCCTAATCATATATGGGCCGGCGCGCGCCGGTATATGATTTATACGATAGCTACTTGTCATTCACCGATATAGGACCACCGCCATGGGCAAACTCAGCACGCACGTACTCGATATCACTCAGGGCAAGCCCGGCGCCGGGGTCAGGCTGGCGCTGTACGCGGTGGGCGACGGCGGCCGCACGCTGCTCACCACCGACGTGACCAACGCCGACGGGCGCTGCGCCACCCCGCTGCTCGCGGGCGAACAGCTGAAGGCGGGCAAATACGAGCTGGTATTCGGCGCCGGCGATTATTTCGCCGCCCAGGGCGTGCAGGTGCCCGAGCCGCGCTTTGTGGACGAGGTGACCATCGCGTTCGGCGTGGCCGACGCCGAGCAGAATTACCATGTGCCGCTGGTGGTGTCGCCGTGGGCGTATTCCACCTATCGCGGCAGCTAGGCGCTACCGCGTCGGTCCCAGGTATTTGCCCAGGAAGGCTTCCAGCCGCTGATAGACTTCGGTCTGGTTTTCGGTGTCGTAGAAGCCGTGGCCTTCGTAATCGACGTAATACCATTCGGGGCGGTTGCCGGCTTTTTCCAGCGCGGCCTTCATCTTGAAGGCGTGTTCGTCAGGCACCCGCTTGTCCTTGCCGCCATGGATCAGCAGCACGCCCGCCTTGATGCGCGCGGCGTTCTGCACCGGTGAATAACGCGCCAGTTCGGCCGCATCGTTGCCCAGGTAGCGCTGGTAGCTGCTGGTCAGGCGCTCGTCGCCGCGCACATCGCTGCGCTGGAACAGCAGCGCCGGTTCGTACACCCCGGCGTACCCCACCGCGCACTTGAACAGGTCCGGTTCGCGCGCGGCCAGCATTAGCGACGCGTACGCGCCGAAGCTGGCGCCGTAGGCGCACATGCGCGTGCCATCGACCGCGCCCTGCGCCACCGCCCATTGCACGCCATCGACCAGGTCGTCGAGGATCTTGCCGCCCCACTGGCGGTAGCCGGCTTGCTTGAAGGTGTCGCCCTTGCCGCCGGAGCCGCGGAAGTTCACCTGCAGCACGGCGTAGCCGCGATTGGCCAGGAACTGGGCGTCGGTATCGAAATACCAGGTGTCGCGCACGCCGTGCGGACCGCCGTGGGGGACCAGGATCAGCGGCGGCCTGGCCGCCCGTTTCTGCCTGGGCAGCGTCAGGTAACCGTCGAGCTGAACGCCGTCCCGCGCGGCAAAGCTGATCGGACGGCGCTCGGCCATCTGCTCCGGGTCGATGTCGGGCATGGCGACAAACAGTTCCTGGGCGTGGCCGGTCTTGCGGTCGTACAGGTAATACACGCCGGGATCGCGGTCGCTGCTGGCATAGGCGATCATCTTGCTGCCATCGTCGGTGGCGCTGCTGAAGCTGATGGTGGAGTCGGGGAAGTGGGCGCTCAGCGCCCGGTGCACCACCGCATCGGGATGATCGGGCTGCAGGTAGATGGTGCGCGGTCGTCCGGCGCTGGTGCGGGCCGCCACCGGCAGCGTGCGGCTCGATGCATACATCAGCCCACCAATGTCGCCGTTGGCGTCCTCGGCCAGCAAGGTACGCGCGCCTGTCGCCAGGTTTTCGCGCACCACCTTGAACGGGCCGCCGTTCTCTTCCAGGTAGGCGATGAATTCCTTGTTGTCTTCGCTAAACGATACCGGGCCCAGCTTGTCGCCCGGTTTTTGCTGGTACAGCGACCATTTTTCGGCAGGCGCATCGTAGCGCCACACGACGCTGTAATTGGCGCTGTCGGTGCTCATGGCAAAGCGCGGCACGCCGTCATGCTGCACGGTAAAGGTCGCATCGGGCGCCGCCACCGACGTGACCAGCCGCCGCACCCCGCTGCGGCTGTCGAAATCGTAGACAAAACTCTGCTCGCTGTCCCACAACTGGGTGCCGAGATACAGGTGGTTGTTGCGTTCCACCGGAAAATGCACGGGCCAGGCGTAGCCGTGATCGTTGCCGTAACGCGCGCCCAGCGGCGACGATGTCGACATCTTGTAACCGAACAAATACTTCTGGCGGCTGCCGTCGAACTCCATCGCCACCACCTCCCCGGTCGCCTGCGGTTGCTCGCGCGAGCCTACTTCCAGTCCCAGTTCCAGTACCAGCCGGGTATTGCTGACCCAGTGGTAGTCGACCGGCACCACAAACGCTTCCATGCCGGCCGAGTTTTCCAGCTTCAGGTCCGGCAGGCTGTAAAAATTCAGCTTCGGGATCCTGCGCTTGCCATCCGGGATGCGCACGGTGACGGCCAGGTGCTTGCCGTCCGGGGAAATCTGCGGGTTGGAAAACATGTTGCCGCGCACGAACGCGCTGATCGGCACCACGGTCTGGGCATGGACCGGGACCACGCCCAGCAGCAGTACGAACGGCAATAAAATACGCATGAGGAAAGGGAAGAGTTTAATTGGCAATAAATCTTAGCAGTTGCAGAAAAATATTAATACTGCAATATTTGGTGAGAATGTCCACCCGCTTGCCGCGCCGGGCAAAGCCCCTTAAGATGCGCACACCATGAATTCATCCCTCTCTGCGCTGCCAGCGTCCCTCCTGCGCCAGGCTGTGGCTTTACACCAACAAGGCAGCCTGGCGGCCGCGCAAGCGCTGTACCGGCAAGTGCTGGAGCTTGCCCCGCGCCAGTTCGACGCCCTGCACCTGCTGGGCGTAATCGCGCGCCAGCACGGCGATGCCGCCGCTGCCATCGACCTGATCGCGCAAGCGCTGGCCATCGATCCCGGCCAGGCCAAGGCCCATGCCAACCTGGGCGTGGCGCTGCTCGATGCGGGCCGCGCCGCCGACGCCCTGGCCAGCCACGAACAGGCCATCGCGCTGCAACCGGACTACGCCATGGCATGGAGCAATCGCGGCAATGCGCTGCGCCGGTTGCAGCGGCCGGACGACGCGCTGCACAGCTACCAGCGCGCGCTGCAACTGCAACCGGACTACCCGGAAGCGCACTGCAACCGCGCCGTGGTGCTGCAGGAACTGGGCCGCTACGACGCTGCGCTGGAGGCTGCCGAGGCGGCGCTCGACCTGCGCGAACGGTACGCCGACGCCTGGTTTGCGCGCGGTAACGCGCTGCATTGCCTGCGCCCGCTGGCGGATGCGGTGGACAGCTTCGAACGCGCCATCGCCCTGCGTCCGCAGTGGGCCGAAGCGCACAGCGCGCTGGGCGCCAGCCTGCAGCGGCGCGGCCACTTCGATGCCGCGCTGGCGGCCTACGACCGCGCGCTGGCGCTCAAGCCGGGCCACGCGCTGGCCCATTACCATCGCGGCAACACCTTGCGCTCGCTTGGCCGGTTCGGTGACGCCGCAGCGGCCTACCAGGCAGCGCTGGCCCATGGCGACGATCCGCAAACCATCGCTTTCGCGCTGGCCTCGGTGGGGGCGGGCGATACCCCGGCCACGCTGCCGGGCGACTACGTGCGCACCCTGTTCGACCAGTACGCCAATCACTTCGACCAGCACCTGACCGAAGTACTGGGCTACCGCACGCCGGCCGCACTCGATGCGCTGATCCGCCGCCACCAGCACCCGGCCGCGCCCGATGCCAGGCTCGATATCGTCGACCTCGGCTGCGGCACCGGTTTGTGCGCGCCGTTCCTGCATTCATACGCGCGCCGGCTCGACGGCGTCGATCTGTCGCAGCAGATGCTGGACAAGGCTGCCGGGCGAGCGCTGTACGACGATCTCGCCTGCGCCGACCTGGTCGGCTACCTGCACGGCCGCGACAGCGCCTGGGACCTGGCGGTAGCGGCCGACGTCTTCGTCTACATCGGCGACCTGGCCCCGGTCTTCAACGCCGTGCACCGCGCCCTGCGCCCGGGCGGCCGCTTTTGCTTCTCGGTCGAAGCCAACCAGGGCGCCGACTACGTATTACGTCCATCGAACCGCTACGCCCACACGCTGACCTACCTGCAACAACTGGCCACGGCCACCGGCTTCACCGTGCTTGCCACTGAAGACCTGGCCGTGCGCGAAGAAAACGGCGCCCCGCTGTCCGCCCACGCCCTCCTCCTGAGCAAATAACCACCCCAACTTGCATGTGGTGGGGGCATGACTTAGAATTCGAGGCTCTTTCCCCTCCGATAGCCATCTTTGGATACCGTGCCCTTATGGGTGCAGCTGCTTGCACTCGGCCTGCTGATATTGTTTTCGGCCTTCTTCGCCATGGCGGAGACGGCGCTGATGGCGGCCAACCGCCATCGGCTGCGCCATGAAGCCAAACGCGGCAACCGGCGCGCCATCACCACCTTGTGGCTGCTCGAGCGTACCGGCCGCCTGCTGTCGCTGGTGCTGATCGCCAATACCCTGATCAACGCCACCGCCACCGCGCTGGTCACCTCGATTGCGATCCAGGCCTTCGGTCACCACGACGAGGTGATCGTGATGTCCACCGCCGCCATTGCGTTCCTGCTGATCGTGTTCGCGGAAATTTCGCCCAAGATGATCGGCGCCACCTACCCGGAGAAAATCGCCCTGCCCACCAGCGTGGTGCTGCGCCCGCTGATGGCGCTGTTCAAGCCGGTGATCTGGTTCGTCAACCTGTTCGTCACGCAAATCCTGCGGCTGTTCCGCATGCAGGGCGGCGACCAGGTGGTCGAGGCCCGCGTGTCGCCCGAGGAACTGCGCTCGATCGTGCTTGAAGGCGGCAACTTCCTGCCGCAAAAGCACAAGAGCATCCTGCTCAACCTGTTCGACCTCGACACCATCACGGTCGAAGACATCATGACCCCGCGGACGCAGATCGAAGCGCTCGACCTCGAACTGCCGGTGGAGCAGATCAAGCGCGAACTGACGACCTGCCACCACAACAAGCTGCCCGTGTACGAAGGCGAGATCAACCAGGTGATCGGCATCCTGCACGTGCGCAAGGCCGTGGCGCTGCTCAATCGCGAAGAAGACCTCACGGTCGAGCACTTCCGCCAACTGCTCACCCCGCCCTACTTCATTCCCCAGGATACCGGCGCGTTTACCCAGCTCCAGTATTTCCAGGAGAACAAGCAGCGGCTCGGCATCATCGTCGACGAATACGGCGAGGTGCAGGGCCTGGTCACGCTCGACGACATCATCGAGGAACTGATCGGCGAATTCACCACCTCGCTGCCCGACAACGCACCGCCCGACACCTTCGGCTGGGACGAGGCCGGAACCTGCACAATCGAAGGCGTCACCGCGCTGCGCGACATCAACCGCCGGCTGGGCCTGTCGTTCGCGCTCGACGGTCCCAAGACCCTGAACGGCATGCTGCTCGAACTGCTGCAGGAAATCCCCGACGCGCCGATCAGCATCAAGGTGGGCACTTGCATCGTCGAAGTGATGGAGGCCGATGGCCAGGCCATCAAAGTGGTCAAATTGCTACGCACTGGCGGCAAACGCGGCCATTGAACCGTGCGCCGGTGGGCGGAAGCAACAGCAGAGGTACAATCGGCTCGACCAGCAGACCTCGCGCTTTACAATGGATGTGCCGGAAGGCATGATTCAGGAGGGCAACTGGTTCGCCCTCCTCCATCCCGTCGGAAGCAGCCATGGCCGCAGTCTTACCGAACACCGCAGCAATGCCGGGCCTGGCGCGCGCCCTGATGCAAGCCGGCAAAATCTCGCCGCCACAAGCCGACGCGCTGCAAAAAAAAGCCCAGCATGAAAAGCAGCCGTTCATCGACGTGCTGCTGGCCAGCGGCGCCATCGATGCCAGGGCGCTGGCCACGTTTTGCGCCGAAACCTTTGCCTATCCCCTGCTCGACGTAGCGCTGCTCGACATCGAAGCGCTGCCCGCGAAAGCCATCGATGCCAAGCTGATGCAGGGCCAGCGCGTGGTGGCGCTGGCCAAGCGCGGCAACAAGATGGCCGTGGCGATTTCCGACCCCACCAACACCCAGGCGCTGGACCAAGTGAAGTTCCAGACCGAGACCACGGTGGAACCGGTGATCGTGCCGCACGACGCGCTGCTGCAACTGCTGGCGCGGTTCGGCCGCAGCGTGGAGCAAAGCATTGCGGACCTGGCTGGCCCGGAAACCGAGTTCCAGTTTGCCGAAGAAGAGGAAGCGCCGGCCAGCGCCGCCGATACGGCCGCCGCCAACGAGGTGGAAGACGCGCCGGTGGTGCGCTTCCTGAACAAGATGCTGCTCGACGCCGTGACCATGGGCGCGTCCGACCTGCACTTCGAACCGTTCGAAAAATTCTACCGCGTGCGCTTCCGCGTCGACGGCGTGCTGATCGAGCATGCGCAGCCGCCGGTATCGATCAAGGACAAGCTGGTGTCGCGGATCAAGGTGCTGGCCAAGCTCGACATTTCCGAAAAACGCGTGCCGCAGGATGGCCGCATGCGCCTGGTGGCCTCGCCCACGCGCACCATCGACTTGCGCATTTCCACGCTGCCCACGCTGTTCGGCGAAAAGACCGTGATGCGTATCCTCGACGGCAGCCAGGCGCAGCTGGGCATCGACGCCCTCGGCTACGAGCCGGAGCAGAAGGCGCTGCTGATGGACGCCATCCACCGCCCGTACGGCATGGTGCTGGTGACCGGGCCCACCGGCTCGGGCAAGACGGTGTCGCTGTACACGTGCCTGAACGTGATCAACAAGCCCGGCATCAATATCTCCACCGCCGAAGACCCGGCCGAGATCAACCTGCCGGGCGTGAACCAGGTGAATGTCAACGACAAGGCGGGGCTGACCTTTCCCGTTGCGCTCAAATCGTTTCTTCGGCAAGACCCGGACATCATCATGGTGGGCGAGATCCGCGACCTGGAGACGGCCGACATCGCCGTAAAAGCGGCGCAAACCGGCCACCTGGTGTTTTCCACCTTGCACACCAACGATGCGCCGTCGACGCTCACGCGGCTGATGAACATGGGCGTGGCGCCATTCAATATCGCCTCGTCGGTGACCCTGATCACGGCCCAGCGCCTGGCGCGGCGGCTGTGCGTGTGCAAGCAACCGGTCGAGATTTCCGCCGATTTGCTGCTGAAAGCCGGCTACGCGCCAGAAGAGCTCGACGGCAGCTGGCGGCCGTATGGCCCCGTCGGCTGCGAAAAATGCAACGGCGGCGGCTACAAGGGGCGCGTCGGCATCTACCAGATCATGCCGATCACGCCCGCCATCGAGGCGCTGATCCTGGCCCATGGCAATGCCATGCAGATTGCCGCCCAGGCCCAGCAGGAAGGCGTGAAATCGCTGCGCCAGTCGGGGCTGCTCAAAGTGAAACTGGGCATGACCAGCCTCGAAGAAGTACTCGGCTGCACCAACGAATAGCGGGGAACGGCGCACATGGCAAACGGCGGCAACCAGGTCAAGGAAACCATCTTCGCATGGGAAGGCAAGGACAAGACCGGCAAGACCGTGCGCGGCGAACTGCGCGCCGGTGGCGAAGCCGTGGTCAACGTCACCTTGCGGCGCCAGGGCATCATGGTCACCAAGGTGCGCAAGAAAACCTACCGCAGCGGCAAGCGCATCAAGGAAAAAGACATTTCACTGTTCACCCGCCAGCTGGCCACCATGATGAAAGCCGGCGTGCCGCTGCTGCAGGCGTTCGACATCGTGGGCAAGGGCCACGCCAATCCGTCGGTCTCGAAACTGGTGCTGGACTTGCGCGCCGATATCGAAACCGGCACCAGCCTGAACCAGGCCTTCCGCAAGTTCCCGCTGTATTTCGATGCGCTGTTCTGCAACCTGGTGGCGGCCGGCGAACAGGCCGGCATCCTGGAAGACCTGCTCACCCGGCTCGCCGTCTACAAGGAAAAGACGCTGGCCATGAAGGCCAAGATCAAGTCGGCCTTGATGTACCCGATCTCGATCCTGGCCGTGGCCTTTATCGTCACCGCCGTGATCATGATCTGGGTGGTGCCGGCCTTTAAGGAAGTGTTTGCCAGCTTCGGCGCCAACCTGCCCGCGCCCACCTTGTTCGTGATGGCGGTGTCGGCGTTTTTTGTCAGCTGGTGGTACGTGATTTTTGGCGGCCTGGGGCTCGGCATCTGGTTCTTCTTTTATACCTGGAAACGTTCGGTGCCGATGCAGCGGGCCATGGACCGGTTCATGTTGCGCATCCCGATCTTCGGTGAAGTCATCCGCAAGGCCACCATCGCCCGCTGGACCCGCACCCTGTCCACCATGTTCGCGGCCGGCGTGCCGCTGGTCGAGTCGCTCGATTCGGTGGGCGGCGCCGCCGGCAACGCCGTGTATGCCGACGCCACGCGGCGCATCCAGAACGAAGTGAGCACCGGCACCAGCCTGACGGCAGCGATGCAGAATGCCGACGTGTTCCCCAACATGGTCACGCAAATGGTGTCGATCGGCGAAGAATCGGGCGCGCTCGACGCGATGCTGGCCAAGGTGGCCGACTTTTACGAAGAGGAAGTGGACGAGGCCGTGGCCGCGCTGTCGAGCCTGATGGAGCCGGCGATCATGGTCATCCTCGGCGTGCTGATCGGCGGACTGGTGATTGCCATGTATTTGCCGATCTTCAAACTCGGTTCGGTGGTGTGACCGGGTCCGCCAGCTCCTGCAGCGCCTGCAAGGCGTGCAAGCGCAGGCGGCCGTCGGCCAGCGCGGCATCGCCCTGGTCGAGGATGTGTTCGATGGCGGCGCGTTCGGCGCTGCCCTCCGGCAGGCGCTGGCCCACGCTTTGAAAGCTCAGCATCATGCCCTGCATGCCTTGCAACAGAGAATCATAAACGTCGGCAGCGAGGCGCTCGCGCTCGGCCAGTTGCGCCTGCAGGTCGCGATGGCGGCGCACGGCGCCGCGCCAGCACGGCACCAGGCAGCCCAGCACCAGGCAGAGCAGCAAGCACAGCAGCAAACACCCGGCCAGCAACCCCGGCGGCAACGGCGCGGTGTATGAAAAAGTGGGCAATCGATGCTCCTGCCAGAATAATGCAGTCACCTTGCCATTAACTTTTGGTTATTCCAATATCCCGTACGGGGGGGTGCTGGTAACACGGCTGGCCGGTGCCGGGCAAAAACGGGTCGGCAAGTGCGCGCCGATGCTTTAATATGCGCTCTAATCATTCATTCTTTGCTCTCACTGCGCCGACCGCCACCACCGCCACTTATATGCTGCAACCGTCCCTGCTGTTTGCCCCCGCCGGCGTGCTGGCCGTCAGTCTCATTGCCGGGCTGTTCGGCTTGCTGATCGGCAGCTTCCTCAACGTCGTGATCCATCGCCTGCCGCGCATGATGCAGCGCGAGTCGGACAATTACTGCGCGCTTGAAGCAGGACAGCCGGCGCGACATACCACCAGTTACAACCTGATGGTGCCGCGCTCGGCGTGTCCGCATTGCCAGCACCAGATCACGGCGCTGGAAAATATCCCGGTCATCAGCTGGCTGGCGCTGCGCGGCAAGTGCAGCAACTGCAAGGCGCCGATTTCGCCCCGTTATCCGCTGGTGGAACTGTTGACCGCAGGCCTGTCGGCGCTGGTGGTCTGGCAGTTCGGCAGCGGCTGGCAAGGTCTCGGCGGCCTGCTGCTGCTGTACACGCTGATCGCGCTCACTTTCATCGACTTCGATACCCAGCTGCTGCCCGACGATCTCACGTATCCGCTGCTGTGGGCCGGCTTGCTATGGAATATCAACGCCACGTACGTGTCGCTGCACAGCGCGGTGATCGGCGCGGCGGCCGGTTACCTGTCGCTGTGGTCGATTTATTGGGCGTATAAATTGCTGCGCAAGCGCGAGGGCATGGGCTATGGCGACTTCAAGTTGCTCGCTGCGCTGGGCGCCTGGCTGGGCTGGGCCATGCTGCCGGCCATCATCCTGATGGCGTCGCTGGTGGGCTCGGTGGTGGGCATCGTGCTGATGGTGCTGAACCGGCGCGGGCTCGACTACCAGATCCCATTCGGCCCCTACCTCGCGGCAGCCGGCCTGATCTGCTTCCTGTACCGCGCGCCGCTGGCCGACATCAGCGCCATCGTGTACCCGGTGCTGCGATGACGGCGCCGTTTGCGATCGGACTGACGGGCGGCATCGGCAGCGGCAAGAGCACCGTGGCCGATCTGTTTGCCGCGCGCGGCGCCAGCATCGTCGATACCGACGCCATCGCCCACGCGCTGACCGCGCCCGGCGGCGCGGCGATGCCGGCCATCGTGGCCGCGTTCGGTCCAGAATTTGCCGACACGACTGGCGCACTCGACCGCGCCCGCATGCGCAACCTGGTGTTTTCCGACCCGACCGCCAAGGCCACGCTGGAAGCGATTTTGCACCCGCGCATCCGCGACGACGCGCTGGCGCAGGCGCACGCTGCCACCGGCGACTACGTGATCTACGCGGTGCCGCTGCTGGTGGAGTCCGGCACCTGGCGTGCCAGGGTGGCGCGCGTCCTCGCGGTAGACTGTCGCGAAGAGGTGCAAATTGCCCGCGTGATGGCCCGCAACAATTTAACGGCGGCGCAGGTGCGCGCCATCATGGCAGCCCAGGCCAGCCGGGCTCAGCGCCTGGCAGCCGCCGACGATGTCATCGACAATAACGACGGACTGGACGCGCTGGCGCCGCAAATCGACCGCCTGCACGCCCAATATCGGCAAATGCGCGGTTAATTTCGGGCAGAACGCGTACTTGGTCATCGCAATGTTTGTAATTTTGCTTGGCTTGCTTCAAAATCACGAGAATTCTTTGCAGGTCCATCTATAGAGGGATGTTATTTTGATTGTCTACGAATATCCTTTCAACGAGCGCATCCGCACGTTGTTGCGCTTGGAGGATCTGTACGAAAAGTTCAAGTTCTTTGTGCATCAGCCAGACCCGATGCAGCACCACGTCGCCCTGTCCACCATTTTCGACATGCTGGAAGTGGCCGGCCGCGCCGACCTGAAATCCGATTTACTGCAGGAACTCGAACGCCAGCGCCAGACCCTGCTCGGCTACCGCCTCAATCCCAACGTCCAACCCGAAATGCTCGATGCGATCCTCGCCGAAGTCGATGGCGTAAGCAGCGCGCTGGTGGCCTCGCAAGGCAAGACCGGGCAGAACGTGCGCGATAACGAGTGGCTGATGAGCATCAAGGGCCGCACCATCATCCCCGGCGGCGCCTGCGACTTCGACATGCCGTCGTATTACGCCTGGCAGCAACGCCCGGCCGAGCAGCGCTTCAACGACATCCTGAACTGGTTTGCGCCGCTGGCGCCGCTGTTCGACGCGCTGGGCCTCGTGCTGCGCCTGCTGCGCGACTCCGGGGTGCCGGTCAAGATGATCGCCGTGGCCGGCAGCTACCAGCAAATGTTGCAGGGCAAGGTGTACCAGATGCTGCGCCTCACGCTCGATGAAACCATGGGCGCCATCCCCGAGATTTCTGCCAACAAGTACATGTTGTGGGTCCGGTTCACCACCCAGGGCGGCGACCTGAAACCCAAGCCGCTGGAAGATCAGGTACCATTCGATCTCACCCTCTGCAACTTTTGATGAAATATTATGGCCACCGTCGTTGATTGCCCTACCTGTTCCGCCAAGGTGGAATGGAAGGAAGAAAACAAGTATCGCCCGTTTTGCTCGGAACGCTGCAAGCAGATCGACCTCGGCGCCTGGGCCGAGGAAAAGTATGCGATTCCCGCCGCGCCCCCAAAGGAACCGGTCGACGAGGAATAAGTCTTACGCTGATGCTTACATCGCCACCTTGACCGCGCGGCCGAGATATAAAATCGGCCCGGTCGGGCGACCGGTCGGCGAACCTGCTTGCGGTTCCAGCGTGATTTCGAACAGCTGGTCCGCTTCCACCTGCGGCAGTTTATCCAGCGCCAGTTTCAGCGACTGGTTCGGTTGCACCAATCCCAGCGATACCGGCGCCTGCCACGTGGTGCCCTTGGTCCAGAACTGCAGCGATTTATTGCCCGGCACGGCCGTGCCTTGCAGCGGCGTGAGCGTCAGCTGGCGGTTCATGCTTGCCTGCACCACGTAACCGGCCGTGCGTTCCTGCGGCGCCACCAGCACCACCATGTATGCCGGTTGCAATGCTGCGGGCGATGGCTGACGCGTCAGCAGCACGGCCAGCACCAGCGTGGCAAACACGGCGCCGCCGCTGAGCGCACGCCACAGCCGTAAATCATCCCACCAGCGTTGCCAGCCACCGGCGGCCGCGACTGCCTGCGGAGTGAGGTTGACGGCCAGACTGTTGCTGATTTTCGGCCAGAGGGCCGGCGATGGTTCCACCGGCGCGGCCAGCGCGGTCAGCGGCAGCAGCCGTTGTTCCCACGCTGCCACTTCGGCGCGCAGCAGCGGCTCGCTGGCCAGCCGGCGTTCGACGTCCTGGCGCTGCACCAGCGGCAAGGTGCCCAGCACGTACTCGCCGGCCAGCGCTTGCATTTCTTCGTTAGTGTCCGTCATCCCATGCACTCCCGCAAAGCGGCCAGGCCGCGCTTGAGCCAGGCTTTGACCGTGCCCAGCGGCGCATTCAGGCGCGCCGCAATTTCACCGTGGCTGCAACCGTCGACATAAGCGCAGACGATGCTGTTGCGCTTGCCGCTGTCGAGGTGATTCAGGCAATCGTTGAGCCGGCCCATCTCCGCCTGCAGTTCGAACTGTTCGGCCACGGTGTCTCCTTGCCCATCCTGCGCTTCCTGCAGGGCATCGAGCGCGTCGTTGTCATCGGTGTACACGTCGCGCTCGCGTGAGCGTAACGCGTTCAGCGCCTGGTGCCGCACCACGCTGAAGATCCAGCCCCGTCCCGCGCCACGCCCTGCGTCGAAGCTGGCCGCCTTGTGCCAGATGCTGACAAACGCATCGTGCAGCACATCCTCGGCCAGGTCGCGCCGGCGCACGATGCGCAGCGCCACGCCCAGCAAGTGGCGGCCATCCTGTTGGTACAGGCGTTGCAGCGCCTGCTGGTCGCCCAGCGCACAGGCGTGCAGCGCAGCGTCGTAATCGAAACCGTCGGCGGTTGGGGGCATCGGCATTCTGTCGTGGGGTGGGCGGAGCGCTGCTGCGGCTGATTATAGCCGAGCATTTACTGTCCGCCCGCGCAGTTTATTGAATGGCTCAGGCAGCTTTCCAGAAGATGTAATCGGCCCGGTACTGCACCTTCTCCTGGGCACCGGCATTGGCCGCGCCGCACGAGGTTGCTGGCGCCACGCCGCCCTTGGTCGCCACGCGCTGGATGTACGACACGCCCGTCATGGCGCCGTTGCCCATGGCCGGATTGGCCTTGACCAGCTGCAACGGGATATTGCCGGTACCGGCCGGCGCCACGGCGAGCTGGGTGGCGGTGACCTTCGAGCCGTCATTGGCTTGCCAGGTGGCGGGTGGGCCGAAATATTTACCGACGTGCATGCCGCCACGGTCGGTCAGCTGGGCGTCGGGGCCGATGAACGTCCATTCGAACTGGTCGGCGCTGTCTTTCTTCAGCTTGCATTCGTAGGTGATGTCGCCGGCGCCCACGGTTTCCATGGCGACCTTGTGGCCGGCCGGAACCTGCACGGTGGCAGGCAGCGCCTGCTGGTTGAAGGTGGGCGCGCTGGCGCAGGCCGACAGCAGGACAGTGGCGGCAATGGCGGTGGCGATCGGCAGTTGTTTCATGGCGGGCTCCTGAAGTAGTTATGAGTGACAGCGCTGTTGCGCTGATACCTGTACTACCCGCCAGCACTGCGTTTGGATGCAGCCCGATGCAAATATTTTTTGACCCCGCACGGCACCTGCAGCGCAACGCATGCTTTACGAAGCGGGGTCGGACCCCGTACGGGGTCCGACCCCGGCCTGGCCGTGCGGGTTATCAGTGACCGAACCGCAGCTGGTCGAGCCACCCGAGCAGTGGGATGGTGGCGGGCAGCAGCGGCTCCACGCCTACCGTGCCCTGCCATGCGAACGCCTGCCCTTCCAGGCTTTGCGGTTCGCCTTCCCAGTCGCGGCTGATGAAGAAATGCAGCCGCACGTGGGCATGCGGATAGACATGCTCGACGCCGCACCATTCTTCGGCGCTGTGGATGGTCAGGCCCAGTTCCTCGACGAACTCGCGCTGCAGCGCCTGCAAAATCGTTTCGCCGGGATCGACTTTACCGCCCGGGAATTCCCAGTAGCCTTCGTACGGCTTGCCGGCCGGGCGCTGGCCCAGCAGCACGTCGCCGTTCGGCTGCATCAGGATGCCCACCGCCACGTCGATCGGCGGCTTGTTTAAAACATCATCGCTCATGCCAGCTTGCCCGCGTAATCCTTGGCGAACTGCCATGCCACCCGGCCCGAGCGCGAACCTCGTTGCAGCGCCCAGCGCAGGGCGTCGCCGCGCGCTGCGTCCACCTGCTCGGGCGTGCAGCCGAGCGACGCCAGCCAGTGGCCGACAATGGTCAGGTAGTCGTCCTGCTTGAACGGGTAGAACGTGAGCCACAGCCCGAACCGCTCGGACAGCGAGATCTTTTCTTCCACCGTTTCGCCCGGATGCAGGTCGCCGTCGTCGCCATGTTTGTAACTCATGTTGTCGGACATGCGCTCGGGCAGCAGGTGGCGGCGATTCGACGTGGCGTAGATCAGCACGTTGTCGGACTGCGCCGAGATGCTGCCGTCGAGCGCGACCTTCAGCGCCTTGTAGCCGCTCTCGCCTTCTTCGAACGACAAATCATCGCAAAAGATGATGAACCGCTCGGGCCGGCCGGCCACCAGGTCGACGATGTCGGGCAGCTCGGCCAGGTCGGCCTTGTCCACTTCGATCAGGCGCAGACCGTCGGCCGCAAACTGGTTCAGGCACGCCTTGATCAGCGACGATTTACCGGTGCCGCGCGCGCCCGTCAGCAGTACATTGTTGGCCGGGCGGCCTTGCACGAACTGGCGCGTGTTCTGCTCGATCTGCTGCTTTTGCGGACCGATATGCTGCAGGTCGCCCAGCGCGATATCGGACACGTGCGCCACTGCCTGCAGGTAGCTGGCGCCACCGAGGCCGCCACTGCGCTTGCGCCAACGGAAGGCGTAGCCGCGGGCCCAGTCGGGCGCTGGCGGCGCCGGCGGCAGCACCGCTTCCACCCGCGCCAGCACTGCTTCGGCCCGCGCCAGGAATTGTTCGAGCGCCGTCATCAGGAACGGTAGTCGGCGTTGATGCTGACGTAGTCGTGCGACAGGTCGCACGTGTACACGGTGGCGGCCTGGTCGCCGCGTGCGAGCTTGACGCGCACCAGGATTTCGCTTTGCTGCATCACGCGCTGGCCGTCCGCTTCCTGGTAGTCGGGATTGCGGCCGCCGTTCTTGGCCACCCACACGTCGTCGAGGTACAGGTTCAGCTGGCTGACGTCGAGGTCGACGCCGGCGTAGCCGATCGCGGCCAGGATGCGGCCCAGGTTGGGGTCGGACGCGAAGAACGCGGTTTTTACCAGCGGCGAGTGGCCGATCGAATAGGCGATCTGGCGCGCCTCGGCCACGCTGGCCGCCTCTTCCACGGTGATGGTGATGAACTTGGTGGCGCCCTCGCCGTCGCGCACGATCGCCTGCGCCAGGAACAGCGCCAGTTCCGTCACGGCCGCGGCCAGTGCGCGGTACTCGGCCGAGTCGGTCGAGTCGATGACCAGGCTGCCGGCGCCGGTGGCGATGAGCATGAACGAATCGTTGGTGGACGTGTCGCCGTCGATGGTGATGCAGTTGAAGGTTTGATCGGCAACCTGCTTGACCAGCGCGTCGAGCACCGGCTGCGCCACCTTGGCGTCGAACGCCAGGTAGCCGAGCATGGTGGCCATGTTTGGCTTGATCATGCCGGCGCCTTTCGAGATGCCGCTCATGGTGACGGTGTGGCCGCCAATCGTGACCGTGCGCGAACCGGCCTTGGGCTGGGTGTCGGTGGTCATGATGGCTTCGGCTGCGTTGTACCAGTTATCGGCTTGCAGTCCGGCCACCGCTTGCGGCAGGCCGGCGATCACTTTCGCGGCCGGCAGCGGCTCCAGGATCACGCCGGTGGAAAACGGCAGGATCTGCGACGGCTCGCAACCGAGCTGGGCAGCCAAAGCAGCGCAGGTTTCGTTGGCCAGCGACAGGCCCAGTTCGCCGGTGCCGGCATTGGCGTTGCCGGTATTGACCAGCAGCGCCACGACCGGTTTGCCGGTGGCCTGGGCAGCCGCCAGGTGGGCCTTGGCGATCTGCACCGGCGCGGCGCAGAAACGGTTCAGCGTGAATACGCCGGCCACGGTGGCGGTGGGCGCCAGCTTCATCACCAGCACGTCCTTGCGGTTGGGCTTTTTGATGCCGGCTTGGGCGAAGCCGATCTCGATACCGGCAACCGGTTTCAGGTCGGCGGCGACGGGCAGGGGGGAATTGACGGCCATATTCTGTGATCTCGTGGGTGGCAGGGAAGCCGATATTGTAATGCCTGACCGGCAAAACGGCGCAGCGCGCGGAGCACGACTTTTGGTGATGAGTGAAATGTTAAACATGCTCAAAGAATTAACGACACGTTATCGTACAACTTATTGATTTTATAGCGGTATTTGCGTAAAAACGACGAAATATAGAACGATCGTCCATTTGCGTGCATTTATTTTCATGCCGTACGGCAATTTAGTTTAATGTTGCCAACGAATGCCCCATCCCCGCATTGCCCTATACCACGTACCACCGAATTCAGCACCTGCAACACCCCAACACCAGACCAATTACGCAAGGATACTCATGAAAAAGCAACTGTTAGCAGCAGCGATTCTGGCCGCCATGGCCACGATGCAGGCACAGGCCGGCACCCTCGACGACGGCAACCTCAGCATCAGCGGCTTCGGCACCGTGGGCGTGGCCCAAAGCAATTCCGATACCGCCCAATTCGTGCGCTACAACCAGTCCGAAGGCGTAGCCGACAGCCCGCGCATCGGCCTCGATACCAACCTCGGCCTGCAAGCGACGTACAAGATGAACGACTGGCTGTCGGGCACCGTGCAAGTGCTGAGCCGCAAGGGTCCGCAAGGCAATTTCGGTACCGACGTGACCTGGGCCTTCCTGAAAGCGAAGATCAACGACGAAGTGAGCGTGCGCGTGGGCCGCGTGGTCGTGCCGACGTTCCTGATCTCGGACTACCAGAACGTGGGCTATGCCAACACCATGATGCGCCCGCCTATCGAACTGTATGCGCAAAACCCGATTGAAAACTCGGACGGCGCCGACATCAATTACCAAAAAGCATTTGGCGACCTGAACTTCACCGCGCAGGCATTCGTTGGCGTCTCGCGCGGCAAGCTGTTCGTGTCGTCGGGCAGCGGCTCGGTGGCCACCTACCGTGCCCCGGCTGCAGGCATCAGCGTCAGCGGCGAATACGGCCCATTCGTGGTGCGCGCTGCGCACGCGCGCGCCGACATGGAAATCGACGACATCACCTCGCTCAACACCCTGAGCAGCACGCTCACAACAGTGGGCTTCGGCAAGCTGGCGTCGGACCTGAATTTTAAGGACGGCAAAAAAATCGCGTTCACGTCGGTGGGCATGACGATGGACTGGAACAACATCGTGCTGCAGGCGGAATACGCGCAGCGCCGCGCCAAGGAACCGGTGTACCTGGCTGACACCAATGCCTGGTACACGATGGCCGGCTACCGCGTGGGCAAGTTCGTGCCGTACTACGCGCACGCTGCGGTCAAGGGTGCGGGCAGCTCGGTCAGTGTGCCGGCGTCGTTTGCTGCCGCCCCGGCCGCCCTGCGCGGCGCTGTGAACACCCTGACCGGCGCCCAAGAACAGACCACCGACCTGGTGGGTGTGCGCTGGGACTTCGCCAAATCAGTGGCCCTGAAGGTGCAGCTGGACCGCGTGAAACCGAAAGCCAAGTCCGGCTACCTGATCCACGCGCCGGCTGCCGGCACCACCAAAGCCATCAACGTGGTCGCTGTCGGCCTCGACTTCGTATTCTGATCCTGATTCTGATTCTGGAGCACCCATGAAAAAAACTATTATTGCTTCCGTACTGCTGGCCACGCTGGGCGCTGCTGCGCTGCCGGCATCGGCTGAAGTGGTCGTGATCGTCAGCCCGAAGAACCCGGCCTCGCGCATGTTCTCGGAACAGGCATCGCAGTTCTTCCTCGGCAAATCGAACCTGTTCACCCCGGTAGATCTGCCGGAAAACTCGGCCGTACGTACCGAGTTCTACAAAAAGGTGGCGGACAAGGATACCGCGCAGGTCAAAGCGTTATGGTCGAAGCTGGTATTTACCGGCAAGGCCACGGCGCCGAAGGAATATGCGAGTGCGGCCGAGGTAAAGAAGGCCGTGGCGGCCGATCCGAAGGCGATCGGCTACATCGAGAAGTCGGCCGTGGATGATACGGTGAAGGTGATTTTGACGTTGCCGTAAGCTGATGCAGGGGGCGGTCGCAGCAGGCGACGACAGTGACCGCCCGGCCCTGCTCTTTCAAGCATATTCAACTTGCCGTGAACGCGGGCATCGACGCAATCGGTAATACCAGAATGTCCGGGTCGTTAGGAAGCGGTATGAAGCCGTATTTCTTGTAGAAGTCGACTGCGCCATCTTTAGCATCGACGAACATCGCAAACCCGCCGACCAGCCGCGAGGCCTGGCATACCCGCTCCATCGCTTCGAACAAAAGCCACTCTCCATAACCGCGCTGTTGCGCATCGACAGATACTGCCAATCTCGCCAGCGTATAGCCAGCTACATTTGTAGGCAGCTTCTTTGCCATCCCAGCTGGCAAATCGTCCTTGAGCGTAACGTCCCTGATGGCTATCGTGACGAAACCTTGCACCGCCGTCGGCTGCTCATCGTCAACCAGAACAAATGTTTTAGATGTATTATTTTTTTGATGTTGGCGCGATGTAGTCTTCAGCCAATGATTGAGGTCTGTATTGCCGCAGTCGAAATTGGCGACATCATGTGCGTTTCCCAGCGCCTTAATAGTTACGGTCGCCATATTTCTGCTCCATGAATCGCTGGAAACCGCGTTTCATTGCATCGTTGGGTTTGGGAGGGTTATCAAGCAGGTTGAGTAACATGGCAGCATCATCCTGAGAAATCGTGATCCGCTTTTCACGATCCACAATCTTTTGCGCTTTTTCCAGCGCTGCTTGCACGACAAAACCATTGAGCGTGGTTCCAGTCAACTCGGCGGCCGAGTTTAAAACTTCAGCGACAGCAGTTGAAATTCTTGCAGTAATCCGCTCTTTTTCTACCAATGCACTCATAGCAATACCTATTGAATAGTTGTCCCCGCCCGGGGATGCGCCGGTCAAAATATAGCACAACTAGGATTCGGTGACAAATTGCCACCATGCGACATTTTGCCACCGATCGACCAAGTACAAAAAAACGCCATCGACGCGCGAGCGTCAATGGCGTTTTTCATTGTAAAGCCTACAGCTTAGGCCAGTTTGCCGTGGCAAGCCTTGTACTTCTTGCCGCTGCCGCAGGGGCACGGGTCGTTGCGGCCGACTTTGAGGCCCATTTCCATCAGCTGCTCACCGGTCAGGTTTTGCAGTTCCGGCGGCAGGCCCGCGTAGTTGTTGCCCGACGATGGCGCTGGCGCCAGCAGTTCTTCCGGCGCTGCATTCGGATCGAAGTCGGCGTGCTGGAAGCTGATGTTTTCCACGTGCGACTTTTGCATCTCCGCTTCGGCCAGGTCGATTTCTTCGCGCGACTGGATCCGTACCGTCATGATCAGCTTGACCACTTCGTTCTTGATCATGTCGAGCATCTGGCCGAACAGTTCGAACGCTTCGCGCTTGTATTCCTGCTTCGGATTCTTTTGCGCGTAGCCGCGCAGGTGGATACCCTGGCGCAGGTGGTCGAGTGCGGCCAGGTGTTCGCGCCAGTGGCTGTCCACGCTTTGCAGCATGACGTTGCGCTCGAAACCGGCAAACGATTCGCGGCCGACGATGGCGATCTTGGCAGCGTACTGCGCATCGGCGGCAGCGAGCACGCGTTCCAGGACGTCGTCGTCATTAAGGTCTTTTTCGGTCTCCAGCATGTGCGTGAGCGGCACCTCGATTTGCCATTCCGACGCCAGCGCCGCTTCCAGGCCCTTGATGTTCCACTGCTCTTCCACCGATTCGTGCGGTACGTATTCGCGCACCAGGTCGGTGAAGGCGCCATGGCGCAGCGAGTCGATCAGTTCGGTGGTGTCGGTGGTTTCGAGCAGCTCGTTACGCTGCTGGTAAATCACTTTGCGCTGGTCGTTGGCAACGTCGTCGTATTCCAGCAATTGCTTGCGGATGTCGAAGTTACGTGCTTCCACCTTGCGCTGGGCCGATTCGATCGAACGCGAGACGATGCCCGCTTCGATCGGTTCGCCTTCCGGCATTTTCAGGCGGTCCATCACGGCGCGCATGCGGTCGCCCGCGAAGATGCGCAGCAGCGGATCGTCCAGCGACAGGAAGAAGCGCGACATGCCGGGGTCGCCCTGGCGTGCAGCGCGGCCGCGCAACTGGTTGTCCACGCGGCGCGATTCGTGGCGCTCGGTGCCGATGATGTGCAGGCCGCCGGCAGCCACCACTTCTTCGTGCAGCGCCTGCCAACCGTCGCGCAGTGCCTGCGACTGCTTGGCTTTCTCGGCGTCGGACAGGTCGGGATTGGCTTCGATGAACTGGATCTGCTTTTCAACGTTACCGCCCAACACGATGTCGGTACCGCGACCGGCCATGTTGGTGGCAATGGTGATCGCCTTGGGGCTACCGGCCTGGGCGATAATTTCCGCTTCGCGGGCGTGCTGTTTCGCGTTCAGGACGTTGTGCGGCAGGCCACCCTTGGTCAGGATGTTCGACAGCAGTTCCGAGTTTTCAATCGACGTGGTACCCACCAGCACCGGCTGGTTACGGTCGTAGCATTCGCGGATTTCCAGCATCATCGCGTTGTACTTCTCGGCGGCGGACTTGTACACCTGGTCCTGGCGGTCCTTGCGGGCCGATGGACGGTTCGGTGGCACCACCACGGTTTCGAGGCCGTAGATTTCCTGGAATTCGTATGCTTCGGTATCGGCCGTGCCGGTCATGCCCGACAGCTTGGCGTACATGCGGAAATAATTCTGGAACGTGATCGAGGCCAGGGTCTGGTTCTCGTTCTGGATCTTGACGCCTTCTTTCGCTTCCACGGCCTGGTGCAGGCCGTCGGACCAGCGGCGGCCGGTCATCAGGCGGCCGGTGAATTCATCGACGATGACGACTTCATCGTTCTGCACCACGTATTGCTGATCCTTGTGGTACAGCGCGTGCGCGCGCAGCGCGGCGTACAGGTGGTGCACCAGCGTGATGTTGGCGGAATCGTACAGCGACGCGCCTTCGGCCAGCAGACCCATCTGGGTAAGGATGGCTTCGGCTTTTTCGTGGCCGGCTTCGGTGAGCAGCACCTGGTGCGCTTTTTCGTCCTTGGTGTAGTCGCCCGGCACTTCGATCTTGCCCTTGCCGTCTGCGGTTTCCTCGCCGATTTGCAGGGTCAGGTGCTGTGGCACTTCGTTGATCTTGTAGTACAGGTCGGTGTGATTTTCAGCCTGGCCCGAGATGATCAAAGGGGTACGCGCTTCATCGATCAGGATCGAGTCGACTTCATCGACGATGCCGAAGTTCAGTTCGCGCTGGACGCGGTCCTTGGCGTCGAACACCATGTTGTCACGCAGGTAGTCGAAACCGAACTCGTTGTTGGTGCCGTAGGTGATGTCCGAACGGTACGCCAGTTGCTTGGTGCCGTGGTCCATCTGCGACAGGTTGATGCCGGTGGTCAGTCCCAGCCAGCTGTACAGCTTGGCCATGGTTTCGGCATCGCGCTGGGCCAGGTAATCGTTGACGGTAACGATGTGCACGCCCTTGCCCGACAGCGCATTCAGATAGGCCGGCAGGGTACCGGTCAGGGTTTTACCCTCGCCGGTGCCCATTTCGGCGATTTTGCCATGGTGCAGAACCATACCGCCCAACATCTGCACGTCGAAGTGGCGCATCTTGAACACGCGCTTGCTGGCCTCGCGGCAGACGGCAAATGCTTCAGGCAACAGCGCATCGAGCGACTCGCCATTGGCAACCCGTTGCTTGAAGGCGGGCGTCTTCGCTTGCAGCTCAGCATCCGACAGTTTTTCCATGGCCGGCTCGAGAGCGTTGATCTCGCGTACCGTTTTTTGGTATTGCTTGAGCAGTCGCTGGTTGCGGCTGCCAAAAATCTTGGTCAGTAATGACATGCTTGAATTCTTGAAAAAACGCCGTTAAAAAAGCTCTGTAGGTGAAGCTCTGGAGGGGGACGGGCCTGACCGCACGGAGTTCGACTATGGCAAAAGACGATGATTTTATCACGCGCCGGGGACTACATAGGGACTATGGTCTGGATAACAATAGCCCGGACGTGAACAATGTCACAAAACCAATCTATTTTACCTGCAGGTGACAGATATGGCGGTACATGGTCGTCGCTGCCCGGTTGTGATATCTTTCGCGCCATGCGATTCAATTCCTCCAACCTGTCGATCAAGCGTCCCACGGCCGTGGTAGCCACCGACTTCCTGCGCCGCGACGACAAGATGGCCGCCCTGCTGCCCGCCATCGAGCGCATGGCTGCGCTGCAAAAAGATTGCGCCACGGCGCTGCCGGCCATGTTCCGCTATTGCGAAATCCTCGCCTTCGACGACAACCAGCTGACGTTGTCGGTACCGAACGCCGCGCTGGCAGCCAAGCTCAAGCAGCAAATTCCGAAATTGCAGGAAACCTTGTCCAAGCGCGGCTGGCAGGTAAGCACCACCAGGTTAAAGGTGCAGATGACCAAGGCAGCGGAAATCAAGGAACAGATGCGTTCGCTATCGCTGTCGGAGGCCGCAGTGACCGCGTTCGACGACCTGGGCAACAACCTGGAGCAGTCGCCGCAGAACGCCACCCTGATTGCCGCATTGAAGGCGATGGTGGCGCGGCGGCGCCAGCAATAATCACATCGTTACGTAAGTTACGTAAGTTACGTAAGGGCCCACTCGCTGGCCATCTGCCGCGCATAGGACTGCGGCGCGCTTTCAACCTTGTCGAACGTGACGATTTCGTACGCATCGGGGTGCTTGAGCAGTTCCAGCAGCAGCTGGTTGTTCAGCGCGTGGCCCGACTTGTGCGCTTCGTAGCCGGCGATCAGCGGATGGCCGACCAGGTACAGGTCCCCGATCGCATCGAGGATCTTGTGGCGCACGAACTCGTCGTCATAGCGCAGGCCGTCGGAATTTAAAATCCGGTACTCGTCCATCACGATGGCGTTTTCCAGCGAACCGCCGCGCGCCAGGCCAATGCCGCGCAACATTTCCACGTCCTGCATGAAACCGAACGTGCGCGCGCGCGCCACGTCGTGCACGTACGAGACGTCGCCAAAATCGACGACGGCGCGCTGCTGGGTGCCATCCACGGCCGGATGGTTGAATTCGATGAAGAAGTCGAGCTTGAAGCCGTCGTGCGGCACCAGGCGCGCCCATTTTTCGCGCTCGCCCGTACCTTCGCGAATTTCCACCGGTTTTAACACGCGGATGAACTTCTTGGCAGCCGGCTGTTCCAGCACACCCGCCTGTTGCAAAAGAAATACGAACGACGACGCCGAGCCATCCATGATCGGGATCTCTTCGGCACTCACTTCGATGTACAAATTGTCGATGCCAAGGCCGGCGCAGGCCGACATCAGGTGTTCGACCGTGGACACGCGGGCGCCGTCCTTGACCAGTACCGAGGCCATGCGCGTATCGCCCACGGCCATCGCGCTCGATGGAAACTCGACCACTGGCGTGAGATCGACGCGGCGGAACACGATGCCGGTATCGGGCGCGGCCGGGCGCATGGTCAGCTCGACCTTGCGGCCCGAATGCAGGCCCACGCCGGTGGTGCGGACCAGTTCTTTGATGGTGCGTTGTTTTAACATGGGCTGATTATATCCAAGTTGGGCAGTTGGGGTTGCCTTGGGGCGACCTTATGGATGTTCGGACTCCTTGTGCACCGACTCGCGCCGCACCAGGTAAATGCCGCTGGCAATGATGATACCCGCTCCCAGCAGGGTGTAGCCATCAGGCAGCGCCTGCCACAACAACCAGTCGATGGCCACGCCCCATGCCAGCGCCGTGTATTCGAACGGCGCCACGATCGATGCGCGGCCGGTGCTGAAGGCCTTGGTGATGGCCAACTGGCCGAAAAACCCCGACAGCGCCAGCGCCAGCAGCACCCAGCCATCGGCCGCGCGCACCGGCACCCATACCGGCCAGGCCAGCGCCACGGCGCCCACCGCCATCAGGGTGAGCAGCCAGAACATCATCGATTCGGTGCTGTCGGTACGCGCCAGCAGCCGCGCGGTAATCGCCGATACCGCGTAGCACGCGGCGGCGGCCAGCACTGCCAGGCCACCGAGCGTGAGAAAACCGGTGCCGTCGGGACGCAGCACCACCAGCACGCCGAGCAGCCCGACGGCGATCGCCACCCACTGGCCGGTGGAGACGCGCTCCTTGAGAATGAATACCGACAGCGCCGTGATCAGCGCTGGCGCGATAAAGAAAATCGAATACGCCTCGGCCAGCGACAGCGCCTTGAGACCATATGCGAACGTGGTGAGCATGCCGATGCCAAGCACGGCGCGAAACACGTGCATGCCCCAGCGCACCTTGAAAATACCGCGAAACGCGCCGCGGTACCAGATGTACACGCACAGCAGCGGCAGCGAACTGAGCGCACGCAGCGCGGTGACTTGCGTGGCCGGATACGTGGCCGACAGCAGTTTCATGGTGGTATCCATGAACGAGAACATCATCACGGCAGTCAGCATCGCGTAAATGCTGTGCAGGTTTTCTTTACGGGAGACAGGGGGAGAAAAGACGGAAGACAGAAGAAGCTCCTTGCTGCGCTGGTCCGGGGCGGACCACGGGGGAACGTCATCATGGCGACGTCCGGAGCCAGGACCGCGCACCTGCGTGGTGCGTGGTCGGCCCTGATTATAGCAAGTTGATAAGTCCTTTGCAGCGGGCCAGATTTTTACGGCAACAACATCACCAGCTTCAGGTCATGCCGCTGCGCCAGGTACAGCGTGACCTGGGTGAAGCCCAGCTCGCCCATGCGCGGATGCTGGAAGCGGCGCAGGCCGCCATCGCGGCCCACCACGTCCTGCAAGGTCCACAGTGCCTGAAATTCAAAGCTGTCTTGCGCCAGTTCGGCGATCAGGGCCGCGATGGCGGGCTGGCTTGCGTGCTTGCCGATGTCGGCGCGGAATTCGGCGACCAGCCGGCCGGCGCGCTCGTCCCAGTCGACAATCAGGCCGCGCGCGGCGGCGCTGCGGAACATGAAGCGCAGCAGGTTCGGGCGCTGCGGCGCGTCGGTCGTCACGTCGAGCCACCCGCCGAACAGCGCCAGCGCATCGGCGTTCCAGGCCACCGCGTTCCATAGGCGGTCGAGGATGTAGGCGGGTGCAGCGATGGCGTCCACCATCGCCTGCAATGGCTGCGCGGGTTCGGCCGCGTTGTGCTCGTGCTGCGGATCGAGCCGCTCCGCCAGGCTGAACAAGTAGCCGCGCTCGGCCGCGTTCAACTGCAGCACCTCGGCCAGGCGCGCCAGCAGGTTGCCCGATGCCGACACGTCCCTGCCCTGCTCCAGCCAGGTGAGCCAGGTGGGGCTGACGTCGCACAGTTGCGCCAGTTCTTCGCGACGCAGGCCCGGCGTGCGGCGGCGTCCACCGGCAGGCAGGCCAACCGTGTCGGGCGTGATACGTTCGCGGTGGGCGCGGATGAAGTCGCCGAGCTTGGTGTGCATGGTAGTACCTTATACCAGGATAAATGATTGTCTTGTTACAGGATAAAAACCCGCCTATTCTGCCCTGACTGCCACCATTTTTGGAGAAAATCATGCAACAGCAAGCCATCGTCGCCCGCCAGTTCGGCACCACCGCCAGCGCCTATCTGACCAGCACCGTGCATGCGCAGGGCGCCGACCTGGCGGCGTTGCGCGAGATCGCCGCCACGCTCACCGGCAGCGCCAAGCGCCCCGTGGTGCTCGACCTCGGCTGCGGCGCCGGTCACGCCAGCTTCGCGGTAGCGCCGGTGGCGCAGTCGGTGACCGCATTTGATTTGTCGCCCGAAATGCTGGCCGTGGTGGCCGGCGCCGCGCGCGAGCGGGGATTGGACCAGATCGTCACGCAGCAAGGCGATGTGGCCAGCCTGCCGTTTGCCGACGCGTCGTTCTGCATGGTGATGACGCGCTTCTCGGCGCACCACTGGCTCGATGTGCCAGCTGCGCTGCGCGAAGTGCGGCGCGTGTTGAAACCGGGCGGCGTATGCGTCGTCATCGACATCACGGCGCCCGAGTCGCCGCTGCATGACACGACCCTGCAGGCAGTGGAACTGCTGCGCGACGGCTCGCACGTGCGCGACTACCGGGTATCGGAATGGCTGCGCATGCTGGACGCCGCGGGATTCACGGGCGAACGTGCGGGAGACTGGAAGCTGCCGATGCAATTCGACGAATGGACCGCGCGCATGCGCACGCCGGCCGAACGAGTCACCGCCATCCGCAGCCTGCTGCGCAGCGCCCCGGCCGAGACGCGCGCTTATTTTTCAGTGCAGGACGATGACTCGTTTACCATCGATTCGACGCTGTTCAAGGCGTTCAAGCGTCAGAGCGACACGAACTGAACATCCCCGAGAGCATGGCGCTACGCCAGCTACGAAAGAACATTAAACCAGTCTAAAAAGGTCGCATGGTTTAGTGTGGATTAGTAATTCGGGGTCAGTGCCGACATTCGGACATTGGGGAACTTTTTCGTGGCAGCTGCCGTCAACGATTAAGTTCAATTTTGTCCGAATGTCGGCACTGACCCCGAAGGTAGGGTCCGCCGAAGCTTACAGCTGGCCCAGCAGCGTTTCCGCGTTCGACACTTCGAACTTGCCGCCCTGCTCGATGTTCAGCTGGGTGACCTTGCCGTCTTCCACCAGCAGCGAGTAGCGCTGCGAGCGGGTGCCCATGCCGTGCTTGCTGAAGTCGGCGTCCAGGCCCAGCGCCTTGCTGTAGGCGGCGTTACCGTCGGCCATCATGCGCACGATGCCGGTGGCTTTCTGGTCGCGGCCCCAGGCGCCCATCACGAACGCGTCGTTGACCGAGATGCACCAGATTTCATCGACGCCCTTGGCTTTCAGTTCGTCCGCGTGCTTGACGTAGCCGGGCACGTGCTGTGCCGAGCAGGTTGGCGTGTAGGCGCCTGGCAGGCCGAAGATGGCGATCTTCTTGCCCTTGACCAGGTCCTGCACGTTGAACACGTTCGGGCCCAGCGCGCAGCCTTCGGTTTCGGTTTCGATGAATTCTGCCAGGGTGCCTTCCGGCAGTTGGTCGCCGATCTTGATGGTCATGGTGACTCCTTTATAAAATGTTGGAACGAAAAAAAGCCGCGACGCGCGCGGCTGCGATGGAGGCAGTATGCCTGAAGCGCCGCACCTTTGCAGGCGGCGCTCCAACTCAAGGCGTAGAGCGCTTAACATAACCTTCAGGGCAAGGCGCAGCGACCAAGACAGTACGCCTGTACGGCGAGGCGCTGCAACGAAGCCATGGAGGTTTTGTTATGCGCTCTTAGTCGGCTTGCTTGCGCAGGAAGGCCGGGATGTCATAGGTCTCCATGCCATTCTTTTCCATCGCACGCACCTGCTCCGACGCCGACTCGCGACGCCATACGGCTGGCGCCTTCATGCCGTCGAAGCCTGCCGCGCCCGAACCCATCACGCCGGTGGCGCCCATCGAGACACTGGCCGCTGCGCCGCCCATGCCGGCCGATGGCATCATCGGGCTGTTGTGGGTACCGGTACGCAGCATTTGCTGCGGTACCAGCTGTACGTGCTTCTTGTTCTTGCCCAGGCCCGTGGCAACCACGGTCACGCGGATCTCGTCGCCCATGGTGTCGTCGTACGCGATACCTTGCGCGATCGATGCATCCGGTGCGGCGAACGCGCGCACGGCAGCCATGACTTCCTTGATCTCCTTACCTTTCAGGCCACGGCTGGCGGTGACGTTCACCAGCACGCCGCGGGCGCCCGACAGGTCCACGCCGTCGAGCAGCGGCGACGCCACTGCCTGTTCGGCAGCGATACGCGCGCGGTCCACGCCCGAAGCGGTCGCGGTGCCCATCATGGCCTTGCCCTGCTCGCCCATGATGGTTTTCACGTCGTTGAAGTCGACGTTGATGTGGCCCGGCACGTTGATGATCTCGGCGATACCGGCCACCGCGTTGTTCAGCACATCGTCGGCGTGTTGCAGCCATTCGATCAGCGATTCGTCTTCGTAGATTTCTTCGAGTTTTTCGTTGAGGATCACGATCAGCGAGTCGACGTTGGCCGACAGCTGTTCCAGGCCTTCGTCGGCGATGTCCATGCACTTCTGGCCTTCGTGCGAGAACGGCTTGGAGACCACGGCCACGGTCAGTGCGCCCATGGCCTTGGCCACTTCGGCCACGATCGGTGCGGCGCCGGTACCGGTGCCGCCGCCCATGCCGGCGGCGATGAACACCATGTGGGCGCCGCGCAGTGCGTCTTCGATACGGGCGCGCGATTCTTCGGCCAGCTTGCGGCCCACTTCCGGCTTCATGCCGGCGCCCAGGCCGGTCTCGCCGATCTGGATGATGTTGTCGGCGCGCGAAGTAGCCAGCGCCTGCGCATCGGTATTGGCGGCGATGAACTCCACGCCGGACATGCCCTTGTTGATCATGTGTTGAACCGCATTGCCACCTGCTCCGCCGACACCGACCACCTTGATGACGGTGCCCAAAGCTGCGTTATCGACCATATCGAACTCCATGATGTGCTCCCTATCAGTTTTGCCGTTTCCAAGCGCCAGTCCTCATAGTAGTAGGAGAACTGGAGATTGAAAACTGCAGATTTAATTTAAATGATTTAGATGATTACGTTCTTTGCTTCAGTTACTTGCTGCCGTTCCGTACTGCGTTTGTTCTGGTACTGCTGTTACGTTAGAAGTTCCCGAGGAACCATTCCTTCATGCGCTGCCACACTGCCTTCACCGACCCGTCCTGCCGCGTGACGATATGCCCGCGCAGGTACTGCTTTTTCGCTTCCAGCAGCAGACCCAGTACCGTCGCGTAGCGCGGGCTGCGCACCACGTCGGCCAGCTGGCCGCGATAGTCGGGCGTACCCAGACGCGCCGGACGCAGGAAAATGTCTTCCGCCATTTCCACCATGCCCGGCATGATCGCCGTGCCGCCGGTGAGCACGATGCCCGACGACAGCACGCCTTCATAACCCGATTCGCGCACCACCTGGTGCACCATCGCGAACAGTTCTTCCACGCGCGGCTCGATCACGGCAGCCAGCGCCTGGCGCGACAGGGTGCGCGGACCACGGTCGCCCAGCCCCGGCACTTCCAGCGTTTCGCCCGGATCGGCCAGCACCTGCTTGGCCACGCCGAAACGGATCTTGATCTCTTCCGCTTCGGCGGTGGGCGTGCGCAGCGCCATGGCGACGTCGTTGGTGATCTGGTCGCCGGCAATCGGAATCACCGCCGTATGGCGGATCGCGCCATCGGAGAACACCGCAACGTCGGTGGTGCCGCCGCCGATGTCGATCAGAACCACGCCCAGTTCTTTTTCATCGGTGGTAAGTACCGCATCGGCCGACGCCATGGGCTGCAAGATCAGGTCCGATACTTCCAGGCCGCAGCGGCGCACGCATTTGACGATGTTCTGCACCGCGGACACGGCGCCGGTCACGATATGGACTTTGACTTCGAGACGGATGCCGCTCATGCCGATCGGCTCGCGCACATCTTCCTGGCTGTCGACAATGAACTCCTGCGGCACGGTGTGCAGCAATTGCTGAT
>Ga0308164_10000569_pt1 | contig 57326 bp, 48 predicted proteins | sample PhyTR2_FD_201031 | JGI IMG/M metagenome (GOLD analysis project Ga0308164, IMG submission 201031) | Phyllosphere microbial communities from UC Gill Tract Community Farm, Albany, California, United States - DLSLT.R2 | ecosystem: Host-associated > Plants > Phyllosphere > Unclassified | place: USA... | reverse complement strand
ACGAATCCGCCGCAGGCGCCATCAGCATGCCCGAACCGACCTTCAAGACCGCCGACCTCGCCGCCTGGACGCGTGCCGCCGCGAAGTCGGCACCCGGTGGCGACCTGGACGCACTGACCTGGACCACGCCCGACGGCATCAAGGTCAAGCCGCTCTACACCGCGGCGGACCTGCAGGGTCTGCGATACACCGACACCCTGCCCGGCTTCGAGCCCTACCTGCGCGGTCCTCAGGCGACGATGTATGCGGTGCGCCCCTGGACCATCCGGCAATACGCGGGCTTCTCGACGGCGGAGGAGTCCAATGCCTTCTACCGCAAGGCGCTGGCCGCCGGCGGGCAGGGCGTCTCGGTGGCGTTCGACCTGGCGACGCACCGCGGCTACGACAGCGACCATCCGCGCGTGACCGGCGACGTCGGCAAGGCGGGGGTGGCGATCGATTCGGTGGAGGACATGAAGATCCTGTTCGACCGCATTCCGCTCGACAAGGTCAGCGTGTCGATGACCATGAATGGCGCCGTGCTGCCGGTGCTGGCGGGCTACGTGGTCGCCGCCGAGGAGCAGGGCGTGGCGCAGGACCAGCTCAGCGGGACCATCCAGAACGACATCCTCAAGGAGTTCATGGTCCGCAACACCTACATCTTCCCGCCCGCGCCGAGCATGCGGATCATCGGCGACATCATCGAGTACACGGCCCACAAGATGCCGAAGTTCAACTCGATCAGCATCAGCGGCTACCACATGCAGGAAGCCGGCGCCAATCAGGCGCTGGAGCTGGCCTTCACCCTGGCCGATGGCAAGGAGTACGTGAAGACGGCATTGGCCAAGGGACTCGACGTCGACGTGTTCGCGGGCCGGCTCTCGTTCTTCTGGGCCATCGGCATGAACTTCTATCTCGAGGTCGCGAAGATGCGTGCCGCGCGCCTGCTGTGGTGCCGGATCATGAAGGAGTTCGAGCCGAAGAACCCCAAGAGCCTGATGCTGCGCACGCACTGCCAGACCTCCGGCTGGTCGCTGACCGAGCAGGACCCCTACAACAACGTCGTGCGCACCACCATCGAGGCGATGGCGGCGGTCTTCGGCGGCACGCAGAGCCTGCACACCAACGCGCTCGACGAGGCCATCGCGCTGCCGACCGAGTTCTCAGCCCGCATCGCCCGCAACACCCAGCTCATCATCCAGGAGGAGACCCACATCACCAGCGTGATCGACCCCTGGGCCGGCAGCTACATGATGGAGAAGCTGACGCAGGACATGGCCGATGCCGCCTGGGCCCTGATCGAGGAGGTCGAGGCGATGGGCGGCATGACGCGCGCCGTCGACAGCGGCTGGGCCAAGCTGAAGATCGAGGCGGCGGCGGCCGACAAGCAGGCGCGCATCGATTCGGGCCGCGACGTCATCGTCGGCGTCAACAAGTACAAGCTGAAGACCGAGGATGCGATCGACAGCCTCTCCATCGACAACGTGCGCGTGCGCGACGGGCAGATCGCCAAGCTCCAGGCGATCCGCGCGACGCGCGACGGCGCCGCCGTGCAGGCCGCCCTCGACGCGCTGACCGCCGCCGCCGAGAGCGGCGAGGGCAACCTGCTGGCGCTCTCGATCGACGCCGTCCGCCTGCGCGCGACCGTCGGCGAGATCAGCGATGCGCTGGAGAAGGTCTACGGCCGCCATCGCGCCGACACGCAGAAGGTGACCGGCGTCTATGCCGCGGCCTACGACTCGGCCGAGGGCTGGGAGGCGCTGCAGCACGAGATCGCCGCCTTCGCCGAGGCGCAGGGCCGGCGCCCGCGCGTGATGATCTCCAAGCTCGGCCAGGACGGTCACGACCGTGGCGCCAAGGTCGTCGCCACCGCCTTCGCCGACCTGGGCTTCGACGTCGACATGGGACCGCTGTTCCAGACGCCGGAGGAGTGCGCGCGCCAGGCGATCGAGAACGACGTCCATGCGGTGGGCGTCTCCACGCTCGCCGCCGGGCACAAGACGCTGGTGCCGGCCATCATCGCCGAGCTGAAGAAGCAGGGTGCCGACGACATCATCGTCTTCGTCGGCGGCGTGATCCCGCGCGGCGACTACGAGATGCTCTACGAGGCCGGTGTGAAGGGCATCTACGGCCCGGGCACGCCGATCCCGGCCAGCGCCAAGGACGTGCTGGAGCAGATCCGGGCGGCGGTGGCGGCCTGACGATGCGTCCTTCGAGCGTGCCGGTGGCGGCCGAGGACGTGCTCCAGGCCGAGGGGCCGCATCAGCGTCGCGCCATCGCCAAGGCGATCACCCTGCTGGAGTCGACCCGCGCCGATCATCGCGCCCGGGGCGACGAGCTGCTCACCGCGCTGCTGCCGCACACCGGACGGAGTTTCCGCCTCGGTATCTCCGGCGTGCCGGGCGTGGGCAAGTCGACCTTCATCGAGACGCTGGGGCTGCTGCTGATCGAGCGTGGCCATCGCGTGGCGGTGCTGACCATCGATCCGTCGTCGACCGTCTCCGGCGGCTCCATCCTGGGCGACAAGACGCGCATGGAGCGCCTGTCGGTCCACGAGCGCGCCTACATCCGGCCGAGTCCGTCGTCGGGCACGCTCGGGGGCGTGGCCGAGAAGACGCGCGAGGCGATGCTGGTGTGCGAGGCCGCCGGCCATGACATCGTCATCGTCGAGACCGTGGGCGTGGGCCAGAGCGAGACCGCGGTCGCCGGCATGACCGACATGTTCGTGCTGATGCAATTGCCCAATGCCGGCGACGACCTGCAGGCGATCAAGAAGGGCGTGATGGAGATCGCCGACCTGGTGGTCATCAACAAGGCCGACCTCGACCGCGATGCCGCGACGCGCGCCCAGTCCCAGATCACGTCGGCCCTGCGCCTCTTCGGCCACCATGGCAATCCGGCGCACGCGCAGGCGATGCGGGCGGCGCACGCCGAGCCCGGATCGCCCGAGGCGGAGATCCGCTTCTGGCAGCCGCGGGTGCTGCAGCTCAGCGCCCTGGCGGGCACCGGCGTCGATGCCTTCTGGGAGGCCGTCACGGAATTCCGCCGGCTGCAGGAGACCCATGGCAAGCTCGCCGCGCGTCGCGAGAAGCAGTCGCTGGCCTGGATGTGGGAGCGCATCGATGCCGGGCTGAAACAGGCGTTCCGCCAGCATCCGCGGGTACGCGGACAACTCGCCGACACCGTCGAGCGCATCACCGCCGGCACGCTCGCGCCCTCGACCGCCGCGCGCGAACTGCTCGCGCTCGCGCGCCAGGACGCGGACCCGGCGTCCTGACCGCCTCTCTCCCATCCCTCTCCTTTTTTCTTCCCCAACGTCCAGAACCAGCGCCATGAAAGACATCCTCGAACAACTGGAAAAACGACGCGCGCAGGCGCGTCTGGGCGGCGGCCAGAAGCGCATCGACGCGCAGCACGCCAAGGGCAAGCTGACGGCGCGCGAGCGCATCGAACTGCTGCTCGACGACAACACCTTCGAGGAGTGGGACATGTTCGTCGAGCACCGCTCGAGCGACTTCGGCATGGCCGACAACAAGATCCCCGGCGACGGCGTCGTCACCGGCTACGGCATGATCAACGGCCGTCTGGTGTTCGTCTTCAGCCAGGACTTCACCGTCTTCGGCGGCGCGCTGTCCGAGGCCCACGCGGAGAAGATCTGCAAGGTGATGGACCAGGCGATGAAGGTCGGCGCGCCGGTGATCGGCCTGAACGATTCGGGCGGCGCGCGCATCCAGGAAGGCGTGGCCTCGCTCGGCGGCTATGCCGACGTCTTCCAGCGCAACGTGATGGCCAGTGGCGTGGTGCCCCAGATCAGCATGATCATGGGTCCGTGCGCGGGTGGCGCGGTGTATTCGCCGGCCATGACGGACTTCATCTTCATGGTCCGAGACAGCTCCTACATGTTCGTCACCGGCCCCGAGGTCGTGAAGACCGTGACGCACGAAGACGTGACGGCCGAGGAACTGGGCGGAGCGCTCACGCACACCACCAAGAGTGGCGTGGCCGACATGGCCTTCGAGAACGACGTCGAGGCGCTGATGATGCTGCGCCGGCTCTACAACTACCTGCCCTTGAACAACCGCGAGAAGCCGCCCGTGCGCCCGAGTGGCGACCCGGCCGATCGCGCCGACGCCTCGCTCGACACCCTGGTGCCGGACAACGCCAACAAGCCCTACGACATGCTGGAGCTGATCACCAAGGTGGTCGACGACGGCGACTTCTTCGAGCTGCAGCCCGACTACGCGAAGAACATCGTCATCGGCTTCGCGCGCATGGAGGGCCAGAGCGTGGGCATCGTCGCCAACCAGCCGCTGGTGCTGGCGGGCTGCCTGGACATCCGCTCGTCGATCAAGGCCGCGCGCTTCGTGCGTTTCTGCGATGCCTTCAACATTCCGGTCATCACCTTCGTCGACGTGCCCGGCTTCATGCCCGGCACCAGCCAGGAGTACGGCGGCATCATCAAGCACGGCGCCAAGCTGCTCTATGCCTATGCCGAATGCACGGTGCCCAAGATCACCGTGATCACCCGCAAGGCCTATGGTGGCGCCTACGACGTGATGGCTTCCAAGCATCTGCGCGGCGACGTCAACCTGGCCTGGCCGCGTGCCGAGATCGCGGTGATGGGCGCCAAGGGCGCGGTCGAGATCATCTTCCGCGAGGACAAGAACGATCCCGAGAAGCTCGCCGCCCGCGAGGCCGAGTACAAGGCCCGCTTCGCCAATCCCTATGTCGCCAGCACGCGCGGCTACATCGACGACGTGATCCTGCCGAGCGAGACGCGCCGCCGCATCTGCCGCAGCCTGGTGATGCTGCGCGACAAGAAGCTCGAGAACCCGTGGCGCAAGCACGGCAACATCCCCTTGTGAGACCGGAGACAGGCACATGTTCAAGAAAATCCTGATCGCCAACCGCGGCGAGATCGCCTGCCGCGTCATCAAGACCGCCCGCAAGATGGGCATCGCGACCGTGGCGGTGTATTCCGACGCCGACCGCGACGCGCGCCATGTCGAGCTGGCCGACGAGGCCGTGCACATCGGCGCCTCGCCCAGCCGCGAGAGCTACCTGCGCGCGGACCGGATCATCGAGGCCTGCAGGCAGACCGGCGCCGAGGCGGTCCATCCGGGCTACGGCTTCCTGTCGGAGAACGAGGCCTTCGCACGCGAGGTGGAGGAGGCGGGCATCGTCTTCATCGGCCCCAAGCACCATTCCATCGCGGCGATGGGCGACAAGATCGCCTCCAAGAAGCTGGCCAAGGACGCAGCGGTCAACACCATCCCCGGCTGGAACGACGCCATCGAGACGGCCGAGCGCGCCGTCGAGATCGCCCGCGACGTCGGCTATCCGGTGATGATCAAGGCGTCGGCCGGCGGCGGCGGCAAGGGCCTGCGCGTGGCCTTCGACGACAAGGAGGCCTTCGAGGGCTTCACCTCGTGCCGCAACGAGGCGCGCAACTCGTTCGGCGACGACCGGGTCTTCATCGAGAAGTTCGTCGAGGAGCCGCGTCACATCGAGATCCAGGTGCTCGGCGATTCGCAGGGCCACGTGATCTACCTCAACGAGCGCGAATGCTCGATCCAGCGTCGCCACCAGAAGGTGATCGAGGAGGCGCCGTCGCCCTTCATCAGCGACGCCACGCGCCGCGCGATGGGCGAGCAGGCGGTGGCGCTGGCCCAGGCCGTGAACTACCAGAGCGCCGGCACGGTGGAGTTCGTGGTCGGCAAGGACCAGAGTTTCTACTTCCTGGAGATGAACACGCGCCTGCAGGTCGAGCATCCGGTGACCGAGTGCATCACCGGGCTCGATCTGGTGGAGCTGATGATCCGCGTGGCCGCCGGCGAGCCGTTGCCGCTGACGCAGGCCGAGGTCAAACGCGAGGGCTGGGCCATCGAGTGCCGCATCAACGCCGAGGATCCGTTTCGCAACTTCCTGCCGTCCACCGGCCGGCTGGTGAAATTCCAGCCGCCCAGGGAGACCATGTTCGCCGCCGACACCGAGCACCTCCATGGCGTGCGCGTGGACACCGGCGTCTACGACGGCGGCGAGATCCCGATGTTCTACGACTCGATGATCGCCAAGCTGATCGTGCACGGCCGCGACCGCGCGCACGCGATCGCGCGGATGCGCGAGGCGCTCGACGCCTTCGTCATCCGCGGCGTCGGCAGCAACATCCCGTTCCAGGCCGCGTTGCTCGCGCATCCGAAATTCGTCGCTGGCGACTTCAACACCGGCTTCATCGCCGAGCACTACGGCCAGGGCTTCCGCGCCGAGGACGTGGTGCACGAGGATCCCGACTTCCTCGTCGCGCTCGCGGCGTTCATGCATCGGCGCTACCGGGCGCGTGCCTCGGGCATCAGCGGCCAGCTCGAAGGCCACGGGGTCAAGGTCGGCGAGCGCTTCGTCGTCGTCACCCTGGGTGCCGGCGGCGAGAACGCGCACACGCCGGTGTCGGTCACCGACTTCAAGGGCAAGACCGGTTCCAGCGCGGTGCAGGTCAATGGCAAGACCTACCAGATCGACAGCACGGCGACGCTGGGCGATCCACGCGTCGAGGGCATCGTCAACGACCGGCCGTTCTTCGCCCAGGTCGAGCGCGGCGCGGGCCGTAACCCGCTGGCGTTGCGCGTGGCGCACCACGGCACCCGCATCGACGCCATGGTGCTGTCGCCGCTGGGCGCGCGACTGCACGAACTCATGCCCTACAAGGCGCCGCCGGACCTCAGCAAGTTCCTGATGTCGCCGATGCCGGGGCTGCTCGTGGAGGTGGCGGTGCAGCCGGGTCAGCAAGTGCAGGCCGGCGAGAAGCTGGCCGTGATCGAGGCCATGAAGATGGAGAACGTCCTGTTCGCCGCGCGCGACGGCGTGGTCGGCGCGATCTCGGCCGCCAGGGGCGATTCGCTGGCGGTGGACCAGGTCATCCTGGAGTTCGTCTGATGGGTGCCAACGATCTGAAGACGGTGACCTTGCACCGCCCGGCGCCGGCGTCGAGCCCGGTGGTCGAACCGGCGCGGCCCTGGACCGTCGAGGCGATCCAGGCCTTGCTGGACAAGCCCTTCCTGGACCTGCTGTTCGAGGCGCAGAGCGTGCACCGCGCGCATTGGCCGGAAGGCACGATCGAACTGGCGACGCTGCTGTCGGTGAAGACCGGCGGCTGCCCGGAGAACTGTGGCTACTGTCCGCAGTCGGCCGAGTTCGACACCGGCGTGCAGGCCGGCAAGCTGATGGCGGTCGACGAGGTGCGACGCGCCGCCCAGGCCGCCAGGGACGCGGGAGCGACCCGGTTCTGCATGGGCGCCGCCTGGCGCGCGCCCAAGGATCGAGACATCGAGAAGATGGCCGAGCTGATCGGCGCCGTGAAGGACCTCGGACTGCAGACCTGCGCCACGCTGGGCATGCTGGAGGCGCATCAGGCCGGGGCACTGCGCGATGCCGGACTCGACTACTACAACCACAACCTGGACACCGCGCCCGAGTACTACACCGATGTCGTCAGCACCCGCATGTACCAGGATCGGCTCGATACCCTGCGCCACGTGCGCGAGGCCGGCATCGGCGTGTGCTGCGGCGGCATCGTCGGCATGGGCGAGACGCCGGTGCATCGTGCCGGCCTGATCGCCCAGCTGGCCAACCTGCAGCCCTATCCGGATTCGGTGCCGATCAACAGTCTGGTGCGGGTGCCCGGCACGCCGCTGGCCGACAGCGAGCCGATCGATCCGCTGGACTTCGTGCGCGTGATCGCGGTCGCCCGCATCACGATGCCGCGCGCGCGCGTGCGCCTGTCGGCCGGCCGCCAGCAACTCGGCGACGCGGTCCAGGCCCTGTGCTTCATGGCGGGGGCCAACTCCATCTTCCATGGCGACAAGCTGCTGGTCACGGGCAATCCGGAGGTCGAGGCCGACGTCCGGCTGCTGGCCCGACTGGGGCTCAATGGCCATCGCGTCGCCGCTTCCTCTGAGGTCACCACATGAACACCCCGTCGCGTCCGTTCCAGGTGCTAGGCATCCAGCAGATCGCCATCGGCGGCCTCGACAAGCTGCGATTGCGGAGATTGTGGGTCGACATGCTCGGTCTGGAGGTGGCGGGCACCTTCAAGAGCGAACGCGAAAACGTCGACGAGGACATCTGCGTCATCGGCCGGGGTCCATTCAAGGTCGAGGTCGATCTCATGCAACCGCTCGACCCCGATGCCAAGCCCGCCGTCCACGCGACGCCGCTCAATCACATCGGCCTGTGGATCGACGATCTGCCGGCCGCCGTCGAGTGGCTGACGGGGCAGGGCGTGCGCTTCGCACCGGGCGGCATCCGGCAGGGCGCGGCCGGCTTCGACATCTGCTTCCTGCATCCCAAGGCCAGCGACGAGTTCCCGATCGCCGGGGAGGGCGTGCTGGTGGAGATGGTGCAGGCGCCACCCGAGGTGGTGCGGGCCTTCGCGGCACTGGCCGCTGCGAGCCCCGCCGTTTCCTGAGCGCGAGGGCCCTTCAGCCGCCGGGCGATGGCGCATCGCGCCGCGCCGCCGCGGCCCGTGCCAGCGCGGCTTCGATGACCGCGCGCTTGCGAACCGCCGCAGCATCCGCGTCCGGGGGAGCCAGAGCCGCCGATGGTGCCGCGGCCCGCGCCGCGTCGCGCTCGCGCCGGGCCCGGTGGATGCCATAACGCTGGCGCGCGATGTCGGCCTGCAATGCCGACCAGGCCTGCCAGCCGCTCGATCCGGGTGTCGCCACCTCGAGTTCGATGCAGTCGACGGGGCAGACGGGGATGCACAGTTCGCAACCGGTGCAATGGGCTTCCACCACCGTGTGCATGCGCTTGTTGACGCCCAGGATGGCATCCGTGGGGCAGGCATCGAGGCAGAGCGTGCAGCCGATGCACCAGGCCTCGTCGATGACCGCCAGGGTGCGCGGTCCTTCGTCGCCACAGGTGGCATCGAGCGGCAGGACGGGATGTCCGGTCAGCATCGACAGGCGTTCGATACCTTCGACACCGCCCGGTGGACAGCGGTTGATGGCCGCGCCCTCGCCGGCGATGGCCTGCGCATAGGCGCGGCAATCGGGATAGCCGCATCGCGTGCATTGCGTCTGCGGGAGGGCGGCGTCGATGCGTTCGACCAGCGACGGCATGCCCGGATCCGGCCTCATGGCGGGCATGCGCGTGGAACTCAGGACCGCCGGGCGGCGCGACGCGCGGGCGTCGCCGCCTTGGCGATGGCGCGATCGCCTGCCGTCCTGGCCGCCGCCGCCGAGGTCGCCTGACGGCGTGCCGTCGGTACCGATACGGCATCGGCCACGGCCTGCGCCGTGTCGACCATGGCGGACGTGGCGGCTTCCACGGCCTTCACGGTGCCGTCCTGCAATGCCGCCTGGGCATTGCCGATGGATTCGGTCAGGACCGAGGTGACGGCTTCCACGCCGGCATTCGGCTGGAACAGCGCGACCTGGGCATCGGCCGCTGCCTCGGAGGACCTGGCCAGCGCCGGCGCGCTGGCGGCGGCCGCCGGCTTCGCGCGCGATGCCGGCGCGCGCTTCGTGGTGCGCGTGGTCTTCCCGGCCTGGACGGCCTTCGCGGTTTCCACCGTCCCGACGGACCTGGCGGCCCGGGAGGTCCTGGCGGCCTGGGCCGACTTCGCCGGCGTTGCCTGCTTCGTCGATGCGCTCGGAGCCGCGGCCTTGGGCTGCGATGCGATCGCGCGACCGGTCCGGCCGCTCGCCTTGAGCTTGGCCTTGGCCTTGGCCTTCGGCGCCTCGATCTTCACCTTGTCCTCGGCCGTGACGTCCGTCGCCGGCTCCTGGGAGAGCGCGCGCTTCTGCGCCTGGTCGTGCGCCAGGATGAACGAGGTGACCGCCGGGTAGACGGTCTCGCGCCAGCGGCGACCGCTGAAGATGCCATAGTGGCCGGCACCCTTCACCTCGAGGTGGCGCCGCTGGTCCTTGGCGATGCCGGTGCACAGGTCGTGCGCCGCGCGCGTCTGGCCCGAGCCCGAGATGTCGTCGAGCTCGCCCTCGACCGTCAGCAGCGCGGCCTGGGTGATGTCCGCCGGCTTCACGCGCTCCACCTCGCCATCGACGCCGATCACGTCCCAGGTGCCCTGCACCAGCAGGAAGTCCTGGAAGACGGTGCGGATGGTCTCCAGGTAGTAGTCGGCATCCATGTCGAGCACGGCGTTGTACTCGTCGTAGAACTTGCGATGCGCCTCGACGCTGGCATCGTCGCCCTTGATCAGGTCCTTGAAATAGTCGTAGTGGCTGGTCGCGTGGCGGTCCGGATTCATGGCCACGAAGCCGGTGTGCTGCAGGAAACCCGGATAGACGCGGCGACCGGTGCCGGGAAAGCCCTGTGGCACGCGATAGATGACGTTGTTCTCGAACCACTCGAAGCTCTTGTTCATCGCCAGGTTGTTGACCGAGGTCGGCGATTTGCGGGCATCGATGGGGCCGCCCATCATGGTCATCGACAGGGGCGTCTGCTCGCCGCGGCTCGCCATCAGCGAGACGGCCGCGAGCACCGGCACGGTCGGCTGGCACACGCTGACGACATGGCAGTTGCCATATTCGGCCTGCAGGAGGCGGATGAACTCCTGCACGTAGTTGATGTAGTCGTCGAGATGGAACGCGCCGTCCGACAGCGGGACCGTGCGGGCGTTCTTCCAGTCGGTGATGTAGACCTTGTGGTCCTGCAGCATGGTGCGCACGGTGTCGCGCAGCAGCGTGGCGTAGTGGCCCGACAGCGGCGCGACGATCAGCACCACGGGCTGCTTCTTGAGCTGTTCCAGGACCCTCGGCTCGTCGGTGAAGCGCTTGAAGCGGCGCAGCTCGCAGAACGGCTTGTCCAGGGCGATGGCTTCCTGGATGACGACGTCGCTGCCGCCGACCTTCACGCTCTTGATGCCGAATTCAGGCTTCTCGTAGTCCTTGCCCAGGCGGAAGAGCAGGTCGTAGCCGGCGGCCATGCGCTGCGCCATCGGCAGGTGCGACAAGGGGGACTTGTCGTTGCTGTAGAGCTTCGACGCGGCCTGGGCGAAATCGGTCAGCGGTTCCATCAGGGACCGCTGGGCTTCATAGAGTTGATAGAGCATGGGAGCTGGACCTGTATGGAACTGTTGTTGAAATTGTTGCGGTGCAATATATCAACACACCGGCATGCCATGGTAGGGGGAGGGCCCTAGCCGATGGAAGGGTTCCGGCCCGCTCCGGGGTCAGACGACCTTGGCGATGCTCTGGCAGACGTGGTCGATGTTGCGGCTGTTGAGCGCGGCGACGCACATGCGCCCGGTGTCGGTGCCATAGACGCCGAACTCGCTGCGCAGGCGCACCATCTGGTCCTTCGTCAGGCCCGAATAGCTGAACATGCCGATCTGCTTCGTGATGAAGCTCATGTCCTGCTGCACGCCGGCCGCCTTCAGGCCATCCACCAGCTTCTGGCGCATCGCCTTGATGCGGGTGCGCATCTCGGCGAGTTCGCCTTCCCACACGGCCCGGCGCGCCGGGTCGTTGAGCACGGCGGCCACCACCGCGCCGCCGTGGATCGGCGGGTTGCTGTAGTTGGTGCGGATCACGATCTTGAGCTGCGACAGCACGCGGGCTGCTTCCTCCTTGTCGGCGCACAGCACCGACAGCGCGCCGACGCGCTCGCCATAGAGGCTGAAGCTCTTGGAGAACGAGGTCGACACGAAGAAGGTCAGACCGGCATCGACGAACTTCCCGATGACCGCGCCGTCTTCCTGGATGCCGTTGCCGAAGCCCTGGTAGGCCATGTCGAGGAAGGCGACGAGGTCGTTGCGCTTCACCGCCTCGACCACGCGATCCCATTGCTCGGGCGTGATGTCGTAGCCCGTCGGGTTGTGGCAGCAGGCATGCAGCACCACCACGGTGCCCGCCGGCGCGGCGTCCAGCGCGCCGAGCATGGCGTCGAAGTCGACGCCGCGCCGTTCGGCGTCGTAGTAGGGATAGCTCTCGACCACGAAGCCGGCGTTGGTGAACAACGCGCGGTGGTTTTCCCAGCTCGGATCGCTGATCAGCACCTTGGCGTCCGGACGCAGGCGCTTGAGGAAGTCGGCGCCGACCTTCAGGCCGCCGGTGCCGCCGATGGCCTGCACCGTGGCGACTCGGCCGGACGTGACGGGCTCGCTGTCGGCGCCGAAGACCAGGCCCTTGACGGCGGCGTCGTAGGCCGCGATGCCATCGATGGGCAGATAGCCGCGGGCGCTCGGCGCCTTCATCATGTCCTCCTCGACCGAACGCACGCAGGCGAGCAGCGGCAGCTTGCCGTTGTCGTCGTAGTAGACGCCGACGCCGAGATTGACCTTCTTGGGGTTGTCGTCGGCGGCGTACTGTTCGTTGAGCCCCAGGATGGGGTCGCGGGGCGCCATCTCGACGGCGGTGAACATAGACATGGGAGAAGTCCTCAGGATGATTCGGATCGCCAACGAGGCCGGTCGGCCTCTGGCTCTGGCCCCGAAGCTGGATTAGGCTTTCAGGTTGCCTTGAATTTTACCGACCGCCCGCCAACTGCCACGGACACGCCATGCCTCCCATCACCGAAGTCATCTCCCCGTCCCCGGCCGCCGATCCCACGGGTCCCTTCAAGGAAGGCACCTTCCTGAGCTTCCCGGGATCGCCGTTCGAGCTGTTCCAACCCTATCCCCCCGCCGGCGACCAGCCCGCCGCCATCGAGGGCCTGGTCGAGGGCCTGGAGAACGGCGAGGTCTTCCAGACCCTGCTGGGCGTCACCGGCTCGGGCAAGACCTTCACCATGGCCAATGTGATCGCGCGCATGGGCCGGCCCGCGATCGTCTTCGCCCCCAACAAGACGCTGGCCGCGCAGCTCTACAGCGAGTTCCGCGAGTTCTTTCCCAAGAACGCGGTCGAGTACTTCGTCAGCTACTACGACTACTACCAGCCGGAGGCCTACGTGCCGCAGCGCGACCTGTTCATCGAGAAGGACAGTTCGATCAACGAGCACATCGAGCAGATGCGGCTGTCGGCCACCAAGAGCGTGCTGGAGCGGCGTGACACCATCATCGTCGCGACGGTGAGCGCCATCTACGGCATCGGCACGCCCGAGGACTACACCCAGATGCGTTTCATCATGCGCGTCGGGGACGAGATCGGTCAGCGCGACGTCATCGGGCGGCTGATCCGCATGCAGTACACGCGCAACGAGCAGGACTTCTCGCGCGGCACCTTCCGCGTGCGCGGCGACACCATCGACGTGTTCCCGGCCGAGCACAGCGAGCTCGCCATCCGCATCGAGCTCTTCGACGACGAGATCGAATCGCTGCAGCTGTTCGACCCCCTCACCGGGCGCATCCGGCAGAAGATCCCGCGCTTCACGATCTATCCGTCGAGCCACTACGTGACGCCGCGCGACAAGGTGCTCACGGCGGTCGAATCGATCAAGCTGGAGCTCGATGCCCGTCTCAAGGAATTCGTCGCCCAGGGCAAGCTGGTGGAGGCGCAGCGCATCGAGCAGCGCACCCGCTTCGACCTCGAGATGCTCGCCGAGATCGGGCACTGCAAGGGCATCGAGAACTACTCGCGCCATCTCTCCGGCGCCGCGCCCGGGCAGCCGCCCGCGACGCTGACCGACTACATGCCCAAGGACGCGCTGATGTTCCTGGACGAGAGCCACCAGATGATCGGCCAGCTCGGCGGCATGTACAACGGCGACCGGGCGCGCAAGACGACGCTGGTCGAGTACGGGTTCCGGCTGCCGTCGGCCATGGACAACCGGCCGCTGCGTTTCGAGGAATTCGAGGCGCGCATGCGCCAGTGCATCTTCGTCTCGGCGACGCCCGCGCAGTACGAGAAGGACCACTCCGGCAACGTCGTCGAGCAGCTCGTGCGTCCGACGGGACTGGTCGACCCGCTGGTCGAGGTGCGTCCGGCCACGCACCAGGTCGACGACGTGCTGGGGGAGATCCGCCTGCGCGTCGACAAGAGCGAGCGCGTGCTCATCACCACCCTCACCAAGCGCATGGCCGAGCAGCTCACCGACTACCTGGGCGACAACGGCGTCAAGGTGCGCTACATGCACAGCGACGTCGACACGGTCGAGCGCGTGGAGATCCTGCGCGACCTGCGCCTGGGCGCCTTCGACGTGCTGGTGGGCATCAACCTGCTGCGCGAGGGACTGGACATCCCCGAGGTCTCGCTGGTGGCGATCCTCGATGCCGACAAGGAAGGCTTCCTGCGCGCCGAGCGCAGCCTGATCCAGACCATCGGTCGCGCCGCCCGCAACCTGAACGGACGCGCCATCCTGTACGCCGACCGCATGACCGATTCGATGAAGAAGGCCATCGACGAGACCGAACGCCGGCGCGCCAAGCAGATCGCCCACAACGAGGCCCATGGCATCACGCCGCGCAGCATCGTGAAGAAGGTGCGCGACCTCATCGACGGCGTCTACAGCGAGAAGAGCGGACGCGAGTCCGAACGCCTGGAACTCGACCGCGCCAAGGTCGAGGACATGAGCGAGAAAGACATCTCGCGCGAGATCAAGCGTCTGGAGAAGCAGATGCTGGAACACGCCCGCAATCTCGAATTCGAGAAGGCGGCGCGGGTGCGCGATCAGCTTTCGATCCTGCGCGAACAGGCCTTCGGCGCCAGTGGGGGCGACAACATCGCAGTCATCTGAAAGTTGTCGCGCATTTGGACTACAGCAGCACGAGCCTGGATGTGGGTTAACCCGAGCAGCGTACAGGTCTTGATGGTATACTTGAGCGAATTAGTCAACAACAATAACTTCGCGATGAAGACCCGGTCCCCGACCTGAATTGAAGGCGAGGCGACCGGAAGAGGCGGAGACCGCGCCATCCAGCCCCCGCGGGCTGTGATGTCCATTTACGAAGCACACAAGGAGCTTTCGATGCGTCTCACAACCAAAGGTCGTTTTGCAGTCACCGCGATGATCGACCTGGCCCTGCGCCAGAACACCGGCCCGGTGACGCTGGCGGCCATCAGCCAGCGCCAACAGATTTCGCTGTCCTATCTCGAACAGCTGTTCGGCAAGCTTCGCCGTCACGAGCTGGTTGAATCCACCCGGGGACCCGGCGGCGGCTACAGCCTGGGCCGCAAGGCGGCCGAGATCACGGTCGCGGACATCATCGTCTCGGTCGACGAGCCGATCGATGCCACGCACTGCGCGGGCAAGGAGAACTGCCTGGGCGAAGCCGGCCGTTGCATGACGCACGAGCTGTGGGCCTCGCTCAATCAGCGGATGGTCGAGTTCCTCGATTCGGTCACGCTGCAGAAGCTGGTCGACGACCAGATCGCCAAGGGCGTGCAGATCGAGAACAAGCCCGCCGTCAAGCGCGCCATCTCGGCGCAGCCGGTGGTCAAGCCGATCCGCGTCAATGCACCCAATTCGGTCTTCGCATTGGGCAACGCCTTCGCCAAGTCCTGACCTTCGCGCAGGTGGCGGCAGGTGGGGTCCTCGGACCACACGCGCGACCGACCTGCCGACGCATCGAACCGCCTCCTTCCATTCCAGCCATTCACGCCAGCCAGAGCCAGCCATGGACGTCACGCCTCATTTCCCCATCTATCTCGATTACGGCGCCACCACTCCGGTCGATCCGCGCGTCGTCGACGCCATGATCCCGTGGCTGCGCGAGCATTTCGGCAATCCCGCATCCCGCAGCCACGCCTGGGGCTGGGAAGCCGAGGAAGCGGTCGAGAAGGCGCGCGGTGAAGTCGCGCAACTCATCGGTGCCGATCCGCGCGAGATCGTCTGGACCTCCGGCGCGACCGAATCCAACAACCTGGCCATCAAGGGCGCTGCCCAGTTCTACAAGGGCAAGGGCAAGCATCTCATCACGGTCAAGACCGAGCACAAGGCCGTGCTCGACACCATGCGCGAGCTCGAGCGCCAGGGTTTCGAGGTCACGTACCTCGACGTCCAGGAGAACGGCCTGCTCGACTTCGAGGTCTTCAAGGCCGCGATCCGCCCCGACACCATCCTGGCGAGCGTGATGTTCGTGAACAACGAGATCGGCGTGATCCAGGACGTCGTGGCGCTGGGCAACCTGTGTCGCGAGAAGGGCGTGATCTTCCATGTCGACGCCGCCCAGGCCACCGGCAAGGTCGAGATCGACATGACCCGCTTGCCCATCGATCTGATGAGCCTGGCTTCGCACAAGACTTATGGTCCCAAGGGCATCGGCGCGCTGTACGTGCGCCGCAAGCCGCGCGTGCGGCTCGAGGCGCAGATGCACGGCGGCGGCCACGAGCGCGGCATGCGTTCGGGTACCCTGCCCACGCACCAGATCGTGGGCATGGGCGAAGCCTTCCGCATCGCCCGCGTGGAGATGAAGGACGACCTCGCCAAGGCCAGCGCCCTGCAGAAGCGTCTGCTCGATGGACTCAAGGATGTCGAACAGGTGTTCATCAACGGCGACATGGAACACCGCGTGCCGCACAACCTCAACATCAGCTTCAACTATGTCGAGGGCGAGTCGCTGATCATGGGCATCAAGGGACTGGCCGTCTCCAGCGGATCGGCCTGCACGTCGGCCAGCCTGGAGCCCAGCTATGTGCTGCGCGCCCTGGGACGCAGCGACGAGCTGGCCCACAGCAGCCTGCGCATGACGATCGGCCGCTTCACCACCGAGGAGGAGATCGACTATGCCGTCTCCACCATCCGGCACAACGTCGCCAAGCTCCGTGAACTGAGCCCGCTGTGGGAGATGTTCAAGGACGGCATCGACATCAGCACGATCCAGTGGTCCGCCCACTGACCGATCGCGCACGACCTCACGACCAAATCAAAAGGACCCCACCATGGCTTACTCCCCCAAGGTCATCGACCACTACGAAAACCCCCGCAATGTCGGTTCGTTCGAAAAGGGCGACGACTCCGTCGGCACCGGCATGGTCGGCGCGCCGGCCTGCGGCGACGTCATGAAGCTGCAGATCAAGGTCAATCCCGAAACCGGCGTCATCGAGGACGCGCGCTTCAAGACCTATGGCTGCGGCTCGGCCATCGCTTCGTCGTCGCTCGTGACCGAATGGGTCAAGGGCAAGACGCTCGACGAGGCGGCCGCGCTCAAGAATGCCCAGATCGCCGAGGAACTGGCACTGCCGCCGGTCAAGATCCATTGCTCGATCCTGGCCGAGGACGCGATCAAGGCCGCCGTGCTCGACTACAAGCAGAAGCATGTCGCCGCCGGCTCCGGCGTCACCTCGACCGTTGCCGAAGAAGCAGCGGCGGTCCACTGACATGGCGGTGACGCTCACTCCCTCGGCCGCGCGGCATGTCAACCGGTACCTCGGCAAGCGGGGGAAGGGCGTCGGCGTGCGGCTGGGCGTCAAGACCACGGGCTGCTCGGGCCTGGCCTACAAGCTGGAGTACGTGGACGAGTTCGCTCCCGAGGACGTGATCTTCGAGGACCAGGGCGTCAAGGTGCTGGTCGATCCCAAGAGCCTGGCCTACATCGATGGCACGCAGCTCGACTTCGTGCGCGAAGGCCTCAACGAGGGCTTCAAGTTCAACAACCCGAACGAGCGCGACCGCTGCGGTTGCGGCGAGAGCTTCAGGATCTGAGCCATTACGGCCCCGGGGCGACGAGGCCTTCGCCTCGTGCCCCGATCGAATGCAAGCCGCCGCGCCCGCTGGCGGCATTTTTTTGTCTGCCATGAATCTCAACGACACCGACTTCGAACTCTTCGGCGTACCGGCGACCTTCGCGCAGGACCGGAGAGCGCTGGATGCGCGCTGGAAGGAACTCCAGCGCGAGGCGCACCCGGATCGCTTCGCGGCCCAGGGCCCGGCGGCGCAGCGCGTGGCGATGCAGTGGTCGGTGCGCATCAACGAGGCCTACCAGCGCCTGAAGGACCCGGTGCGACGCGCGGCCTACCTGTGCGAGCTCCATGGCGCCGAGGTCGACGCGGAGCGCAACACCGCGATGCCGACCGACTTCCTGATGCAGCAGATGGAGTGGCGCGAGGCGCTCGACGACGCCACCACGCCCGAGGCGGTGGAGCGGCTGCACGACGAGGTCGAGGCCGGCCGTGCCCGCGCGCTGTCGTCGCTCGACCGGCTGATCGACGAGCAGGGCGACCACCCCGCGGCCGCGCAGCAGGTGAGAGCCCTCATGTTCATCGAGCGCTTTGCGCACGATGTCGAGAACCGAGCCGATCGCTTGGGACAATAGAACCATGGCACTCCTACAGATTTCAGAACCGGGTCAGGCGCCCGACCCGCATCAGCGTCGCGTGGCGATCGGCATCGACCTGGGCACCACGCATTCGCTCGTCGCGGCGGTACGCAACGGCGTGGCCGAATGCCTGCCGGACGAGCAGGGCCGCGTGCTCCTGCCATCGGCGGTGCGCTATCTCGCCGGCGACCGGCGACAGATCGGCCACGAGGCGCTGGCGGCCCGCGCCGACGATCCGGCCAACACCATCACCTCCGTCAAGCGGCTCATGGGCCGCGGTGCCGCCGACATCACCCATCGCGAGGCGATGCCCTATCGCCTCGCCGACGATGGCGGCATGCTGACGGTGACCACGATCGCCGGTGCGAAGTCGCCCGTCGAGATCAGCGCCGAGATCCTGGCGACGCTGCGCTTCCGCGCCGAGGACACCTTCGACGACGAGGCCCTGCATGGCGCGGTCATCACCGTGCCGGCGTACTTCGACGAAGGCCAGCGCCAGGCGACCAAGGATGCCGCGCAACTCGCCGGCCTCAATGTCCTGCGCCTCATCAGCGAGCCCACGGCGGCGGCCATCGCCTATGGGCTGGACAACGCCAGCGAGGGCGTCTACGCGGTCTACGACCTGGGGGGCGGCACCTTCGACATCTCGATCCTGCGGCTCGCCCAGGGCGTCTTCGAGGTCATCGCCACGGGAGGCGATTCGGCGCTCGGTGGCGACGACTACGACCATGCGCTGGCCGACCTGGCCCTCGCGCGGCTGGGGCGGCAGGCCGGCAGCGATGGCGACCGCGCCGCGCTGCTGGTGGCCGCGCGCCGGGCCAAGGAGGCCCTGACCGACGCGTCCGTCGTGTCGTTCACGGCGCGCCTGGCTGGCGTGGAGGCGCATTGCGACCTCACGCGCGACGACTTCGAGACGGCCACGCGGGCCTTGACCGACCGCACCATCGCCGCGGTCCGCAAGGCACTGCGCGATGCGCGCCTCAAGCCCGACGACCTGCAGGGCATCGTGCTGGTGGGTGGCGCCACCCGCATGCCGCAGGTGAGGGCGGCCGTGGCGGCGTTCTTCGGCCGCGCGCCGCTGACCGACCTGAATCCCGACGAGGTGGTGGCGCTCGGCGCCGCCATCCAGGCCAACCAGCTCGCCGGCAACGGCGGCGCCGACGACCTGCTGCTGCTCGACGTCATCCCCCTGTCGCTGGGCATCGAGACGATGGGTGGCCTGGTCGAGCGCATCGTGCCGCGCAACCAGACCATCCCGACCGCCATGGCGCAGGACTTCACCACCTACCAGGACGGCCAGACCGCCCTGGCGCTGCACGTCGTGCAGGGCGAACGCGACCTGGTGGCCGATTGCCGAAGCCTGGCGCGCTTCACGTTGCGCGGCATCCCGCCCATGGCGGCCGGCGCGGCGCGCATCCGCGTCACCTTCACCGTCGATGCCGATGGCCTGCTGTCGGTCGCCGCGCGCGAGCAGGGCAGCGGCGTCGAGGCCAGCGTGGCCGTCAAGCCCTCCTATGGCCTGTCGGACGACCAGATCGCGACCATGCTGAAGGACAGCTTCGCCACGGCGCAGCAGGACATGCAGTCGCGTGCCCTGGTGGAGGCCCGAGTCGATGCCGAGCGCATGCTGATCGCCACCCGTGGTGCGCTGGAAGCCGATGGCGACCTGCTCGAGGCCGATGAACGCGATGCGGTCGAACGGCTGCTGCGGACGCTCGACGAGGCCCGCGCGGCGAGCGCTGACGCGGCCGCCATCGAAGCCGCCACGAAGGCGCTGGCCGATGGCACCGAGGCGTTCGCCGCGCAGCGCATGAACCGGGGCATCGCGCGGGCGCTGTCCGGCCGCAAGCTCGAATCTCTCTAGAACCACCGTCCGATGCCCAAGATCAAGATCCTTCCCCATCCCGAGTACTGCCCGCAGGGCGCCGAAGTCACCGCCCCGGCGGGAACCTCGATCTGCGAGGCCCTGCTCGACAACCACATCGACATCGAGCACGCCTGCGAGATGAGCGCGGCCTGCACCACCTGCCACGTCGTCGTGCGCGAGGGCTTCGGCTCGCTCGCCCCGTCCGAGGAGATCGAGGACGACCTGCTCGACCGCGCCTGGGGCCTGGAGCCGCAGTCCCGCCTGAGCTGCCAGGCGATCCTGGCCCAGCAGGACGTGACCATCGAGATTCCCAAGTACTCGATCAACCACGCCAAGGAAAACCACTGATGTCGCGTCAGATCGTCCTCGACACCGAGACCACCGGCCTGTCCGCCGAGAACGGCGACCGCGTCATCGAGCTCGGCTGCGTCGAGTTGCTCAACCGCAAGCTGACCGGCAACGACCTGCACATCTACTTCAATCCCGAGCGCGAGAGCCACGAGGACGCATTGAAGGTGCACGGCCTGACGACCGACTTCCTGCGCGACAAGCCGAAGTTCGCCACGCTGGCCGACGACGTGGTCGACTACCTGCGTGGCGCCGAGCTCATCATCCACAACGCCGCCTTCGACGTCGGCTTCCTGAACAAGGAGCTCGAGCTCGTCGGCCTGCCGCCACTGCGCACCTTCGTGGCGGAGGTGACCGACACGCTGGCCATGGCCAAGTCGGTCTATCCGGGCAAGCGCAATTCGCTCGATGCCCTGTGCGACCGCTTCGGCGTCGACCGTTCCAACCGCACCTTCCATGGCGCCAAGCTCGATGCGCAGCTGCTGGCCGACGTCTACATCAATCTGACGCGCGGGCAGGACGCGCTGCTGATCGATGCCGCCGTCGACGAACCGACCCAGGGCGTGGTCGTGGCGGTCGACCTGCGCCGCTTCACGCTGCCGGTGATCGCGCCGGCCGAGGACGAACTCGCCGCCCATGAGGACCTGCTCGCGCAGCTCGACAAGGCGAGCAAGGGCAAGACGCTTTTTCGCCGGCTGGAGTCGCAAGCCTGAAAGCTTGTGGCATAATCGCTGGCTTCGCTGCACGGCGAAGACAGTTTTCAGCAGCAGGCGCGCAACGCGCAGGTTGCAGGGGCGGTTAGCTCAGGGGTAGAGCACAGCATTCACACTGCTGGGGTCCCAGGTTCGAAACCTGGACCGCCCACCAAACAGGAAGATCCGCAAGGTCACGGCCACTCGCCGCAGCACCTTGCCCCGCATCTTCGACCCATCTCCGACGCATCCCGATTTCTTCTTCCGATCGATCCTGGATCTTCGTCCCGGGTCCACGTCGGGCGCTGCCCCCAGAATGCATGGCTTGTTTCTTGCACGAGCCATCGCACCACCATGAACATCGCCGACCCCTTCGCGGACATGAGCCGCTTCGTCGCCATCCGCCGCGACATCCACGCCCATCCCGAACTCGGTTTCGAGGAGCACCGCACCTCCGACCAGGTCGCGCGCCTGCTCGCGGAGTGGGGCATCGAGGTGCATCGCGGCATCGCCGGCACCGGACTGGTGGGCGTTCTGCGGCGCGGCACCTCGGGCCGCACCATCGGCCTGCGCGCCGACATGGATGCCCTGCCGATGCACGAGGCCAATCGCTTCGCGCATGCGTCGACCCATGCCGGGCGCATGCATGCCTGCGGCCACGACGGCCACACCACCATGCTGCTGGCCGCGGCCTGGCACCTGGCGCAGCACGGCATCCCGTTCGACGGCACGGTGCATTTCATCTTCCAGCCGGCCGAGGAGATGGGCAAGGCCGGAGCGAAGAAGATGATCCAGGACGGCCTGTTCGAGCGCTTCCCGTGCGAGGCGGTGTTCGCGCTGCACAACTTCCCGGTCGGCGAGGTCGGTCGCTTCGCGCTCAACGAAGGCGCGCTGATGGCGTCGAGCAATACCTACAAGGTCACCGTGCGCGGTCGCGGCACGCATGCGTCGCTGCCGCACACCGGCATCGATCCGGTCAAGGCGGTGATCGCGCTGGCCCAGGCCCTGCAGACGGTGGTGCCCAGCGTCATCGCCAGCACCGAGCGCGCGCTGCTGGCCGTCACGCAGCTCCAGGGTTCCGACGCGCCCAACGTCATCCCCGACACGGCCACCGTCGGCGGCACCGTGCGCACCTTCTCCGTCGCCGCGATCGACCGCATCGAGGAGCGCGTGCGCGCGCTGGCCGAGGGCATCGCGCGGGCCCACGAGTGCAGCGCCGAGGTGAGCTTCGTGCGCGCCTCGCCCCCGGTGGTCAACCATCCGGCAGAAGCGCGCTTCGCGGCCGATGTCATGCGCGAGGTGGTGGGCGAGGGCATGGTGACCACCGACTTCCCGGCCGTGATGGGTGCCGAGGACTTCGCCCACATGCTGCAGGCCCGGCCGGGCTGCTATGCCTTCCTGGGCAACGGCGACGGCGACCATCGCCTCGACGGCCATGGCCCGGGACCCTGCATCATCCACAACACCTCGTTCGACTTCAACGACGACATCATCCCGATCGGCGCCAGCTACTTCGCGAAGCTGGTCGAACGCTGGATGCCGGTCACCGAATGAGCGGCGGGGCGTGCCGGCGCACGCCCTCGTCGTGGCGCTTCCCTGGCGTTTCCCGCGCTCACGCATCCTCCTGAAAGTCCCCCGCACCATGTCCTCACCCCTGCGCGCCCGCCGCTCCTTTTCCGCCTTCGTATCGACCGGTCTGCTGGCCCTGGCGCTGGTTGGCGCCGCCGCGCCCGCGCATGCCCAGCGCGTGATCCGCATCGTGGTGCCGTTCGGCACCGGCGCGGTGCAGGACACCATCGCCCGCTCGATCAACAACGAGCTGGGTGCGGCGCTCAACGCCAGCGTCATCGTCGAGAACCGCGCCGGCGCCGGCGGCACGGTGGGCGCCTCGCTCGTCGCCAAGTCGCCGCCGGATGGCAACACGCTGGTGCTGGCCGCTGCCAGCCACAACATCGCCGGCCATCTCTACGCCAAGCTGCCCTACGACACGCTGAAGGATTTCGTCGGCGTCGCCAGCGTGGGCAATGCCGGCTATGTGCTGATGGTCTCGAGCGCGCTGGGCGCCGCCACCACGGCCGACTTCATCCGCGAGGTCAAGGCCAACCCCGGCCGCTACAACTACGCCTCGGCCGGCAACGGCAGCGCCACGCACCTGGCGATGGCCGCCTTCCTCGCCAAGGCCGGACTGCAGATGACGCACATCCCGATGAAGTCCACCGGCGAGGCGGTCAACGAAGTGCTCGCCGGCCGCGTGCAGGCCGTGATCTCCTCGAGCATCGGCGTCATCGGCCTGCAGAACGACGCGCGCGTGAAATCGCTGGCGTCCACCGGCAGGCGCCGCAGTCCGTTCCTGCCGAACCTGCCCACCGTCGAGGAAAGCGGTCTGCCGGGCTACGATTTCGATTCCTGGATCGGGCTGCTGGCACCGGCGGGCATGCCGAAGGCGGAGATCGATCGCATCAATGCCGCGGTCAACCAGGTGATGGCCGAGCCGGCCATGAAGGAGCGCTTCACCCGCCTGGGCGTGGAGCCGCGCACCTCCAGCGCCGAGGAGTTCCAGAAGCTGCTGCGCGCCGACTACGACACGATGGGCGCGGTGGTGAAGGCCTCGGGCGCGCGCATCGACTGACGACCCGGGCTCGACCGGCAGTCGTGCTGCCGGGCCGCCGAGCCATCGTGCCCGCATGGACATCCTCCGGACCCTGGCCCTCTTCGCGATCACCGCGCTGGCGGAGATCGTCGGCTGTTATCTGCCCTATCTCTGGCTGCGACAGGACCGCTCGGCATGGCTGCTGCTGCCCGCGGCGCTCGCCCTGGCGCTGTTCGTCTGGCTGCTGACCCTGCATCCGACCGCCGCCGGTCGCGTCTACGCGGCCTATGGCGGGGTCTACATCGGCGTCGCGCTGGCCTGGCTGCGCTGGGTGGATGGCATCCGCCCGTCCACCACCGACTGGGTCGGCGTCGCCGTCTGCCTGTGCGGCGCGGCGATCATCATCTGCGGTCCGCGCAACGGCGCGTGACGGACGTGGCCCCCGCGTCGGGCCGACCCGCCGACCCGACGGCCACCGGCGGCGCCGGTCGTGCGGCGCGCAGCAGGCGCAGGCCGTTGGCCACCACCAGCAGGCTCGCGCCCATGTCGGCGAACACGGCCATCCACATCGTCGCGTCGCCGAACACCGCCAGCACGAAGAACACGACCTTGATCGACAGCGCCAGCACGATGTTCTGCCACAGCACGGCATGGGTGCGCCGGCTCAGCCGCACGGTCTCGGCGATGCGGCCGAGGTCGTCGTTCATGACCACGACATCGGCCGCCTCGACGGCGATGTCGGTGCCGGCGGCTCCCATGGCGAAGCCGATGTCGGCCTGCGCCAGCGCCGGGGCGTCGTTGATGCCGTCGCCGATCATGGCGACCGGGCCATGGCGCTGGCGCAGCTCGCGGATGGCGGCGAGCTTGTCCTCGGGCAGCAGGCCGCCGCGCACGTCGTCGATGCCGGCCGCGCGACCGACGGCCTGGGCGGTGGCGAGGTTGTCGCCGGTCAGCATCACCGGCGTCACGCCGAGCGCGCGCAGCTGCGCCACCGCGTCGACGGCGCTGCGCCGCAAGGTGTCGGCGACGGCGAACAGGCCGAGCACGCCACTCGCGTCGGCCAGCAGCGTGACGGTGCGGCCCTCGATCTCGTGGACCGCCAGCACCGCCTCCAGGGCCGGCCTGGACTGGCCACGCTCGCGCATCAGGCGCAGGTTGCCCAGCACCATCGGACGGCCGTCGATCACGCCCTCGACGCCACGGCCGGGCAGGGCGCGGAAGTCGCCGACATCGTCCTCCGGACCGGATGGCACCGCCGTGGACGACTGGGCGACGAGTCCGGCGGCGATCGCCCGGGACACCGGATGGTCGGAGCGCGCGGCGAGACGCATGGCCGCGTGCCGGACCCGGGTCGCGTCGGTGTCGCCCCACGGCTGGAAATCGACCAGCACCGGCTTGCCTTCGGTCAGGGTGCCGGTCTTGTCGAGCGCCACGGCCTTCAGCCGGCGCGCTTCCTCCAGGTGGGTGCCGCCCTTGATCAGGATGCCCCGGCGCGCCGCCGCCGCCAGGCCGCTGACCACCGTCACCGGCGTCGAGATCACCAGCGCGCAGGGGCAGGCGATGACCAGCAGCACCAGCGCCTTGTAGAGCGCGGCCAGCCAGCCCCAGCCCAGCAGCAGCGGCGGCAGCACCGCGACGGCCAGCGCCAGCGCGAACACGGCCGGCGTGTAGATGGCCGCGAAGCGGTCGACGAAGCGTTGCGTCGGCGCCCGCGTGCCCTGGGCTTCCTCGACGGCGTGGATGATGCGGGCCAGCGTGGAGTCGCTGGCGGCGGCGGTGACGCGGAACTCCAGTTCGCCGTTCTGGTTGACCGTGCCGGCGAAGACGGCATCGCCCGGGCCCTTGTCGACCGGGATGCTCTCGCCCGTGACCGGGGCCTGGTCGATGCTGCCCTGGCCCCGCGTCACGATGCCATCGAAGGCCACGCGTTCGCCCGGCCGCGCGCGCGCCACGGCGCCGACGGCCACGCCGGCAGCGGCCACGCGGCGCCAGCCGCCATCGGCCTGCCGGATCTCGGCCTCGGCCGGCGCCAGGTCGACCAGTCCCTTGATCGCGTTGCGTGCCCGGTCCACGGCGCGGGCCTCGATGAGCTCGGCGATGGCATAGAGCGCCATCACCATCGCCGCCTCCGGCCACTGGCCGATCAGGAAGGCGCCGGTGACGGCGACCGACATCAGCGCGTTGATGTTGAGCCTGCCGTGGCGCAGGGCCGTGAGTCCCTTGCCATAGGTCTCCAGGCCGGCCAGGCCGATGGCGAACGCGGCGACCACCATGCCGGCCGCGGTCCAGGCGGTGGTGCCGGGCGCGAACCAGGCCATGCCCTCGGCGACCAGCGCCAGCCCGAGCGCCGCGCCCAGCCGCACCAGGCCGCCCGTGCCGGCGCCGTGCTCGTCGTCGTCCGGACCATGGGCATGCCCATGCCCATGCGCGTGCCCGTGGTCGGACCCGGGTCCGGCGCCGGTCGGGGGCGCGCCGGCCACGACCGGCTCGGGCGCGAAGCCGGCCTTGCGGATCGCCGTGAGTGCCGCCGGCACCGCTTCGTCGGTGCCATCGATGCGCAATTGCCGCCGCGAGAGCGCGAAGTGCAGTCCGCGGATGCCCGGCAGCGGCTCGACCAGGCGCCGGATCTCCGATTCCTCGATGCTGCAATCCATCGTCGGGATCCGGAAGACATGGCGCCCCGCGCCCGTCGGAGCGCTGGCGCCGTCGTCGGTGATCGGGCCGCCGGAGGATGCGCCCCCGCAGCACGGCGCGAGCACGAGGGGCCCGGGTGTCGGCTCGCCCGGCGTGCAGCAGGTGGCCGGAACCGCGCCCGGGCCGGCGTCGGCGCCCTCGTGGTGGTTCGGCGCGGTGGTGCCGTGCGGATGCGGATGCGGAAGATCGCTCGCGGCTGCGGGCTCGATGTCGTGCGTGTGTCGGCGTGCCATGAAACCTCGGTGGTAGGGAAGACATTGCACACCCTGTACCCGCTGCAGGGTCAAGCCACTAGCATCGGAGCCTGTTCTGTCACCAGGGGCATCCCATGAAGATCGGCGATCTGAGCCGCGCGACCGGCGTCGATGTCGGCACCATCCGTTTCTACGAACGCTCGGGGATCCTGGCGGCGCCCCGACGCGAGGCGAATGGCTATCGCAGCTACGGACCGGAGCACCTGGAGGGCCTGTCCTTCGTGCGCCACTGCCGCGCGCTGGACATGCCGCTGGCCGACATCCAGCGCTTGCTCGACTTCACGCTGCGGCCCGAGGCCGACTGCGGCGACATCAACGAACTGGTCGATCGGCAGATCGAACGCGTGCGTGCGCGCCTGGACAGCCTGCGGGCGCTGGAGACGCAGCTGAGCGTGCTGCGTGGCAAGTGCTCGCAGGGCCACCGGGCGCAGGAGTGCGGCATCCTGGGCGAACTGGTGTCGGCCGCGCATGGCGAGGCCTGCGCCTGCCATGCCTGAGCCCGGCCCGGAGCGTCCTCAGCGCCGCATGGTCGCCTGCAGCGACACCGCCGGCGCGTCGTTGCCCCAGGCGCCACGCACATAGGTCAGCACCGCCGCGATGTCGCCGTCGTCGAGCACCTGGCCGAACGGCGGCATGCCGTAGGGCCGCGGGTTGCCCGCGGTGGCGGGCAGGAAGCCACCCTGGCGCACGATCTGGATCAGGTTGACGGGTGTCGTCATGAGGACGGCCCGATTGCCCGCCAGCGGCGGATAGGCGCCGGGCGCGCCCTGGCCGGCATCGCCATGGCAGTAGGCGCAGCGCTGGTCGTAGATGCGCGCGCCGCGTTCCATGGTGCCGGCGTCGCGCCGCTCGGGCGCGGCGCGGGGCGTGGCCGGAGCGGCGGCCACCTCGACGGCGGCGGCAGCCGGCAGCTCCCGCAGGTAGGTCGCCATCGCCGTCAGGTCGGCCGTGCCCAGATGCTGCGTGCTGCCGTGGACCACGTCGGCCATCGGTCCCATCACCGATCCACGCGGCGACGTGCCGCTGCCCAGCAACTGCACGATGTCGCGCAACTCCCAGTCGGCCACGCCGGCCTCGCGGGTCGATGCCAGCGAGGGGGCATACCAGTTCTCGCCCGGGATCAGTCCCCCGGCGAGGCCGCGCGACGTCTCGGTCGCGCCCAGCGAGTTGCGCGTGCCGTGGCAGGCGATGCAGTGGCCCAGGCCGTCGACCAGGTAGGCGCCGCGATTCCATTCGGCCGTCCGCGCCGGATCGGCGACGAAGCTGGCGGGTTCGAACGACAACGCCCGCCAGACCGCGAGCGCGAGCTGCGTGTCGTAGGGAAAGCGCAGTCGATGCGGCGCGTTCGGCACCGCCGCCGGCGGCACGCTGCGCAGGTAGGCGTAGAGGGCGTCGGAATCCTCGCGCGTGACGCGGGTGAAGCTCGGATAGGGAAAGGCCGGGTAGAGCAGCCGGCCGTCCTTCGAGCGGCCGTGGTGCATGGCGCGCCAGAAATGTCCCGCGCTCCAGTCGCCGATGCCATGGCGGGTGTCGGGCGTCAGGTTGCTGGCGTGGACGGTGCCGAAGGGCGTCTCGATGCCCGGGCCCCCCGCGTAGGGGGCGCCGCCGCGCTGCGTGTGGCAGCCGGCGCAGTTCCCCGCCAGCGCCAGATAGCGCCCGCGCTCGACCTGCGCCGGCGTCGCCTCGAAGGCGACCGCCGGCATGGCGACCGGTTCCTCGCCGCGCAGGTTCAGCGCCACCAGTGCGCCACCGGCGAGCCCGGTCAATGCCAGCGACGCGAGCAGCACGACCATCAGACGGCGCATCCCGGACCTCGCCGTCATGGTGTTCGCGCGTCGGCGGCGCGGGGCATGGAACCGCAGGGCAGCGGCAGCGGCCGGGGCAGGGCGGCGACCGCCTTGGCCGTCGCCGGGACCGGCTGGATCGCGAGCCAGCTGGCCACCGCGTTGATGTCCGCCGTGGTCAGCCGGCGGCCGACCTCCCGCATGCAGTCCGGCGGCAGCGCGTGGCGGCTGTCGGTGAGCCAGGCGCCCAGCTGCGACGAGAGATAGAGGCGCGGCAGGCCCACCAGCGCCGGGATGCCGGGCTGCACGCCCGTCAGGGCCGCGCCATGGCATTGCACGCAGGCCGGAACACCGCGCGTGGCGTCGCCCTCGAGGGCGAGCTCGCGACCGCGCGCCAGTGTCGCCGGCGTGGCGTCGCTGGTCGATGGCGTGTCCGGGTAGGGCAGGTCGAGCCCGGCGAAGTAAGCGGCGATCTCGCGCAGGTAGTCGTCGGAGAGGTGGCGCACCAGGTGCGTCATGTCGGAGTTGAAGCGGCGCCCGTCGCGGAAGCTCGCCAGCTGGTTGTAGAGATAGCCCGCCGGCTTGCCCGCCAGACGCGGATAGAAGGCGCCGTTGCCGATCGCGCCCTCGCGCCCGTGGCAGGCGATGCAGGCGGCGACGCGCTGGCCGATGGTGTCCGGCACCCCGTGGGACGTGGCGGGAATGGTGGCTGGCGCCGCCACCGGAGCGGCCGGCGCCGGCCCCGCCGTGGCCAGCAGGCAGCCGAGGACGCCGGCGACGAGATGTCGGCGCCTGCCGCCCATCGATGGGACTGTCGAATGCATGTGAGTCGGATCGTGAGGGACCCCAGGGGTCGGAAGCCGCCGCCCGGCGCATGGCCGTCATTCTCCCGCGCCGTGCCCGATGAAGGCCACGGACTTTTTGTCCCAGGCCGTCGGGACGAAAATTTCTTCGACACTGAAATAAAAAGACATTTTTTGCCCCCTATAATCCGAGTCGCTTTGAAGTGCGGGATTAGCTCAGTTGGTAGAGCGCAACCTTGCCAAGGTTGAGGTCGAGAGTTCGAGTCTCTTATCCCGCTCCACATTTCAGCAGCGTCGTTCAGAAGGGCCCTCGGGCCCTTTTTTCGTTTCTGCCACCGCCATCCGCACGCGGGGCTCTTCGGGAAAGCGGGAATGCCATGAAGCTGAACACACTGGATGGTCTGGTCGAGGCGCTGGCGTCGGCCCACCATGCCGGCAACGTCGTCGAGGGAGCGGCCTGGCGCGATGCCTTGTCGGATGCCTCGCAGGCCTACTGGGTCCAGGATGCCGTCGGCCGGGCGCTGGGCCTCTTCGGTTCGGAAATCCCGGCGCACTGGAAGTCGGGCGGCGCCTCCCGCGACGTCACGCTCACCCATGCGCCCCTGCCGGGCGCGGGCGTGCGCACCGGTCCGGCGCGCTTCGCCGACATGGCCTTCCACATCCCCGGCTTCGAAGCCGAGATCGCATTGCGCCTGGGGCGCGACGTGACGCCCGCGATGGCCAGCGAACTCACCGCCGATGGCGTCGACGCGCTCATCGATGCCATGGCCGTCTCGGTCGAGATCGTCGACTCGCGCTGGGACGATGTCGGACGCACCGTCGCGCTCCTCAAGCTGGCCGATTTCCAGTCGCATGGCGCACTGGCGCTGGGCGAATGGGTGCCCTATCAATCCCGTGACTGGTCGACCCAGGTCTGCCGCGTGAACATCGAGGGCAGCGAGCCCGCCGTCTTCACCGGCAGTCATTCGCTCGGCGCGCCGCAATGGCTGCTGCCGAGCTGGCTGCGCCACGTCACGCGCGGCGGCAAGACCGTCGCCGCCGGCACGATCGTCACCACCGGCACCTGGTGCGGCCTGATTCCGTTGCGGCCGGATGCCGCGGCCTCGGTGACCTTCGACGGCATCGGCTCGCTCGACGTCCGCTTGGCCGGCGGTTGAGGTCGCGCGGCGCGGTCCGCTTCCCGTCAGGCGAGCGCACTAGAGTCGTGGCATGCACCCGTCCCTCATCCAGGCGCCCGGCCTGCGCCGGCTCGCCTATGGCGCCATCGCCGGACTCGCGGTCGGCTTCGTTCCCTGGCCGCTGGGCGGTGTCGCGCGCGGCCTGCTCGGCTGGAGCGCCGGTGCCGGCGTGTACCTGGCGCTGGCCTTCTGGCTGTGCCGTACCTTCGACGCCGAGCGCACGCGCGCCCGCGCCCAGTCGCTCGACCCGCCCAACGCCATGATCCTGGCCGTCATGGTGACGGCCGTCGGTGCCTGCGTGGCCGCCATCGCGATGCTGCTGCAGCAGGTCAAGGACATGGCCGGCCTCGAACGCGCCGGCCACATCGTGCTGGCGCTCACGGCGCTGGCGACCTCGTGGCTGCTGATCCACACCGTCTATGCCTTCCATTACGCGCACCGCTACTACCAGCAGGAGCTGCGGGACCGGCGCCTCGGACAGGGCGCCGAGCCGAGCCTCGACTTCCCCGGCAAGCCCGATCCCGACTACTTCGATTTCGTCTACTTCTCCTTCGTCGTCGGCATGACCTCCCAGGTCTCCGACGTGCAGGTGACGACGTCGCGGCTGCGCCGGGTCACGCTGGTGCACAGCGTGCTCGCCTTCGCCTTCAACATGCTGGTGCTGGCGCTGTCGGTCAACGTGGTGGCCAGCGCGATCTGAGCGGTGCCGGACTCACCCACCGCGCCGCGCGAGGCGCGGACGGACCAGCCCGGTCGACAGCGACACGCCGCAGATGATCACGCCGGCGCACAGCAGCATCCACGACGTCACACGCTCGTGCAGGAACACGGCGCCATAGGCCACCGCGAACACCGGCACCAGGAATGTCACCGTCAGGGCCCGCGCGGGGCCGGCGGTCTCGATCAGGCGGAAGAACAGCACGTAGGCGAAGCCGGTGGAGGCGATGCCCAGCACGGCGACGGCGAGCCACGCCTGCGCGCTCGGCAGTCGCGTCGGCCAGGTCAGGAGGGCGGGCACGGCCAGGAACAGCGTGGCGCCGATCTGGCTGCCCGCCGCGCTCGCCAGGGATGGCAGTCCGGCCAGATGGCGCCGCGCCGCGCTGGCCGAGATGGCATAGCAGACGCAGGCGCCCAGGCTGGCGCCGATGGCCAGCAGCGGTGCGCGCAGGCTGCCCGCGGCATCGGCGTGGAAGCCGACGCTGCGGCTCGCCAGCATCGCCACGCCGATGAAACCGATCACCAGCCCCGCGATGCGCGCGCCGGAGGGTCGCTCGCCGAACCAGGCCCAGGCCACCAGCGCGCCGAACAGCGGCACCGTCGCGTTCAGCACCGAGGCCGCGCCGCTGGTGAGCGTGAGCAGGGCGAAGCAGAACAGCGCGAAGGGCAGGCCGGAGTTGAGGATGCCGATGCCGAGCATCGGCTTCCAGTGCCGCAGCAGCGCCGGCCCCTGGTCGCGCAGCAGCATCAGCGGCACCAGCACCAGGGTGGCGATGGCGACGCGCATCGTCGCGGCCGGCAGCGCGCCGAACTCGGGCGCGGCGATGCGCATGAACAGGAACGATGCGCCCCACAGCGCGCCGAGCAGCACCAGGTCGACGATCCAGCGCCGCGATGGCGCGGCCGGACCGGTGGCGGCGGCGTCGGGACCGTCGGCGGCGGGAGCCAAGATCGTGGCGGACTCGGCCCGGCTCATCCGGCGCTCTCCAGCGCCAGCAGCGCGCGCTTGCGGTCGAGGCCGCCGGCATAGCCCGTCAGCGCGCCGCTCGCGCCGACGACGCGATGGCACGGCACGACGACGCTGATCGGATTGCGCCCGACCGCGCCGCCGACCGCGCGCGTCGCCATCGGCCGTCCCAGCCGCTGGCTGATCGCGCCATAGCTGAGGGTCGCGCCGCGCGGGATCGCGCGCAGTTCCTGCCAGACCGCCTGCTGGAACGCGGTGCCGTGCGAGAGGTCCAGCGGCAGGTCGAAGACCCGCCGTCGGCCCTCGACATAGTCGGTCAGCTGCGAAGCGGCAGCGCGCAGCACCGGATGCGCCACATCCATGCGCCAGCCGATGGTGCGGGGCGCGTGGCGCTGGGCGTCGAACCACAGGCCGCAGAGGCCGAGGTCGGTGGCCGCGAGCAGCACGCCGCCCAGCGCGGTGTCGATGTGGGTGGCGTGGATCGTGTCGGTCCTGAACCTCATGGCGTCGGTCCTTTCTTCTTGGTCTTGCGGGTCGTGCGGGTCGTGGCGGCGGCGAGCGGCGCCGACCCGGACGCGCGATCGGGCACCGGTTCCAGCGGCGCCCTGGCGGCCACGGCGGGCGCCAGGGTCTGCCAGGCGCGCAGGACCGCATAGCTGCGCCAGGGGCGCCAGGGGAGCGAGGCTTCGGCCGCCGCGCGCGCCGAGGAGACGCCCATGGCCTTCTGCAGCGCCACGTCGCCCGAGGGAAAGGCATCGGGCCAGCGCAGGGCGCGCATGGCGATGCATTGCGCGGTCCAGTCGCCGATGCCCGGCAGCGCATGCAGGGCGGCGAGTGTGGCGCTCACGTCGGCGCCGGGATGCAGGGCCAGCCGGCCGGCCAGGGTCTCGCGCGCCAGGGCCTGCAGCGCGCCCTGGCGCTGGCGCACGATGCCCAGCAGTCCCAGGCCCTCGCTGCTCGCCGCCAGCAGGGCCTGGGGCGTGGGAAACAACCGGTCGACGCCTTCGAAGGGCGTGGCCAGCGGCTCGCCGAAGGCCATCACCAGACGGCCGCCGATGGTGCGGGCCGCCGCCACCGAGATCTGCTGGCCGAGCACGATGCGCACGGCCATCTCGAAGCCGTCGAGCGTGCCGGGCACGCGCAGGCCGTCGCCCTGCGGGAACGGCGCGTTGAGCACGGCATTGATCGCCAAGGGTTCGGCATCCAGATCGAGCCATGCGCGCGCGCGACTGATGACCACCGGCAGCACCGTCGCGAGCGAATCGCTGACCGTCAGCCGTGCCTGCTCGCGTTCGGGATCGAAGCGCAGCCGCAGCCAGCCGGCATGGGTGCGGCCGGCATGCTCGATGCGCAGGGTGCGGACGAAGGGCTCCGCCAGGCTCGCACCGCCGCTCTCCATGCCCTTGAGCGCATGACGGGCGTGGAATTCGAGCATGGCGTCCATGTCGTAGGGTGGCCGCAGGCCGAGTCGCACCTCGATCGCGCCGGCCTCGGCATCGCCGTCACCACCGCCACCGCCGCCACCGCCACCGCCACCGCCACCTTCGCCGAGGCGCGCCGCCGGGCGACCGGCGCGTCGCATGCCGCTCGGATTGAGGCCGTAGTGCGCCGCGAAGGCGGCATTGAAACGGCGCACGCTGGCGAAGCCGCTGGCGCGTGCCACCTGCGCCATGGGCAGGCGGGTGTCGGCGATGAGCTGCTTGGCCGCGAGCAGGCGCCGTGTCTGCAGGTACTGCAAGGGCGAGACGCCGAAGCGCGCCTCGAAGATGCGTCGCAGATGGCGATCGCTCACGCCCAGGCGCATGGCGACATCGGCGGCGCCGGGACCGTCGAGGTGCCAGGCATCGGGCTCGTCGATCAGGCGCGCGGCCTGCAGGGCCAGGATGGTCGAGGCGTCCTCGGTCGACCAGCTCGCCGCGCGTGGCGCCAGTTCCGGCCGGCAGCGCAGGCAGGGCCGGAAACCCGCGGCTTCGGCTTGCGCCGCGTGGCGGTAGAAGCGACAGTTCTCGCGCAATGGCAGGCGCACCCGGCAGACCGGGCGGCAGTAGATGCCGGTCGAGGTGACCGCCGTGAAGAAGGAGCCGTCGAAGCGCGCGTCATGGGCCTGCATGGCCCGGTAGCAGGCATCGCCGCCCAGGCCGGCGGGCAGCTCGGAGAGCGAGGGAACCTGAGAAGTTGTTGTCATTCGGCCCATCTTACGGGCGCCTTCGGCCGGTACTGGCCGTTTCCGGACATCCGACTGGCGGAAGCACATGCCTACAATGGCGCCTCGTTTTTCCCGAGAACTTTTGGGGCATACCCATGCAAATCAGCGCATCGATCTTCAAGGCCTACGACATCCGGGGCGTCGTCCCCACCACGCTCGACGCGGAGATCGCGGAAGCGCTCGGCCGGGCTTTCGGCAGTGCCGCGCGCGCGGCGGGCGAGAAGAGCGTGGCGGTCGGCCGCGATGGTCGCTTGTCGGGACCGGCCTTGTCCGAGGCCCTGATCCGCGGCCTGGTGGCCACGGGCGTCGAAGTCATCGATGTCGGCGCGGTCACCACGCCCATGCTGTATTTCGCCGCGCACACGCTCGCCACCAGCGGCATCCAGGTCACCGGCAGCCACAATCCGAAGGACTACAACGGCTTCAAGATGGTGCTGGCCGGACGTGCCATCTATGGCGACGAGATCCAGTCGCTGCGCCGCGTGATGGAAGCCGGCAGCGCCCAGCTCGCCGAGGGCGGCAGCGTGCGCAAGGTCGATGTGCTGGAGGACTACAAGCAGCGCATCGTCGGCGACATCAAGCTGTCGCGCCCGATGAAGATCGTGGTCGATTCGGGCAATGGCATCGCCGGCGCTTCGGCACCGGCCATCCTGCGCGCCATCGGCTGCGAGGTGACCGAGCTCTTCAGCGAGGTCGATGGCGACTTCCCCAACCACCATCCCGATCCGAGCAAGCCGGAGAACCTGGTCGACCTGATCGCGGCGCTGAAGTCCGGCGATGCCGAACTCGGCCTGGCCTTCGATGGCGATGGCGATCGCCTGGGCATCGTCACGCGCGAAGGCAACAACATCTATCCCGACCGCCAGATGATGCTGTTCGCGCAGGACGTGCTCTCGCGCGTGCCGGGCGGCACCATCGTCTACGACGTCAAGTGCTCGCAGCGCCTGGGCCCGGCGATCGAGGCCGCCGGCGGCGTGCCGATGATCTTCAAGACCGGCCATTCGCTCATCAAGGCCAAGATGAAGGAGATCGACTCGCCCCTGGGTGGCGAGATGAGCGGCCACATCTTCTTCAAGGAGCGCTGGTTCGGCTTCGACGACGGCACCTATGCCGGTTGCCGCCTGCTGGAGATCCTCAGCCAGAGCCCCGATGCCAGCGCCGTGCTCGATGGCCTGCCGACCAGCTTCTCGACCCCCGAACTGAACGTCAAGTGCGCCGAGGGCGAGCCCCACACGCTGGTCGATCAGCTCGTGAAGACGGCGAACTTCGCGGCGCCGGCCAAGCTCTCGACCATCGACGGCGTGCGCGTGGACTGGCCCGACGGCTTCGGTCTGATCCGCGCCTCCAACACCACCCCGGTGCTGGTGATGCGCTTCGAGGGCCAGACGCAGGCGGCGCTCGAACGCATCGAGAGCGAGATGCTGACCTTCCTGAAGACGGTCAAGCCCGACGCGACCATCGCCGAAGCGGCGCACTGATCCCTTTTCCTCCACGAGCCCCAGCGACCGAAATCCCTTCCGCGTGCCCTCGATGCTGCTGCGCCTCTATGGCGCCTTTACCCGTCTCGCTCAACCCCTGGTCCGGCGCAAGCTGCGCCGCCGCGCCGTGGCCGAGCCCGGCTATGCGGTCGCGGTCGAGGAACGCTTCGGCCACTACGCGTCGCTGCCGGCCGACACCGATGCCACCGGCGGCTGCTGGGTGCATGCGGTCTCGCTCGGCGAGACGCGCGCGGCGGCGATCCTGATCGCCGAACTGCGGCGCCAGCATCCGGACATCCCGATCCTGCTCACGCATGGCACGGCGACCGGCCGCGAGGAGGGCGCCAAGCTGCTGCAGCCGGGCGATCTGCAGGTCTGGCAGCCGTGGGACGAGCCGGGTGCCGTCGGCCGCTTCCTCGACCGCTTCGCGCCGCGCATCGGCGTGCTGATGGAGACCGAGGTCTGGCCGGTGATGGTCGATGCCTGCCGGACGCGCGGCATCCCGCTGGTGCTGGCCAATGCCCGGCTGAGCGAGAAGTCGCTGGCCGCGGCCGAGCGCCTGCGCTGGCTGTCGCGTCCGGCGTATTCGGCGCTGACCGCGGTCTGGGCCCAGACCGAGGCCGATTCGCACCGGCTGGTGTCGCTCGGCGCCAAGGTCGAGGGCATCTACGGCAACCTCAAGTTCGATGCCACGCCCGATGCGCGCCAGCTCGCCACGGCGCGCGCCCTGCGCGGCACCCTGCCCAAGCCGCTGGTGGTGCTGGCGAGCTCGCGCGAGGGCGAGGAGCGCCTGCTGCTGGACGTGCTCAAGCGCTTCGGTGCGGGCGATGCGGCGCCGCCCCCGGCGCAGACCGGCATCGACTCGATCGCGCGCCAGGTCGCCGCCGTGCAGTGGATGATCGTGCCGCGCCATCCGCAGCGTTTCGACGAGGTGGCCGCGCTGATCGAGGAGAGCGGCTTCGCGGTCGCGCGGCGCAGCGTCGCCGGCGCGCCGGCGCCATCCGAGATCTGGCTGGGCGACTCGCTCGGCGAGATGGCGCTCTACTACGGCCTGGCCGATGCGGCCCTGCTCGGTGGCAGCTTCGAGGCCTTGGGCGGGCAGAACCTGATCGAGGCGGCGGCCTGCCGCTGTCCGTTGGTCCTGGGACCGTCGACCTTCAATTTCGCCGAGGCGGCCGAGCTGTCGCTGGCCGCCGGGGCCTCGGTGCGCGTCGAGACCATGGAGCAGGCGGTCAAGGCGGCGCTCGCCCTGGTCAACGATCCGGCGCGCCGCGAGACCATGGCCGAGGCGGCGCAGGGCTTCGCCGCCGCCAATCGCGGTGCCGCGCAGCGCACGGCGACCGCGGTGCTGGCCGTGGTCGAGGCGGCGGCGGCCCGCGAGTCGGCCGGCGGCGGCCCGGACGAGCCGGGTCTCGAGATGCCGGCACCGGCGACGAGTCCGGCGACCATGACGGGCGCGCCGGCCATGCCGTCTTCGGCACCCGCACCGACCGCAGCGGCCCGGCCGCCGGTGGGCACCCCCGCCGGCGAACGCCCGGAACCCTGGCTGGACTGAATCAGCGCAGCGTCGGTGGCGGCGGCGGCACCGAGGGCGTCGGCGCAGCCATCGGCATGTTCGGCACAGGTGCTGGCACCGATGCCGTCGTTGCCGTTGCCGGGGCTGCGTAGGCGCTCGTGGCTCGCCCGGCGTCGGCCGCGCGCGCGTCGCGTGCCAGCGTGGCGTCGATCGGCAGCAGGTCGGGCGCCGCCAGGGTGCCATTGGCCTGCCGCAGGCGCAGGTGGCCGAGCAGCACGTTGTAGCGCGCCAGGGCCAGGTCGCGCCGGGTCTGGAACAGCTGGCTCTGCGAGTTCAGCACGTCGATGTTGATGCGCACGCCGACCTGGTAGCCGAGCTGGTTGGCCTCCAGGGCGCTGAGGCTCGATGCCTCGGCCGCCTCCAGCGCCCGCACCTGACCGGCACCCGAGACCAGGCCCAGGTAGGCCGTGCGGGTGGCCTGCGCCACGCCGCGGCGCGTGGCATCGAGCGTGGCGCGCGACTGCGCTTCCAGCGACAGCGTCTCGCGGATGCGGTTCTGCGTCGCGAAGCCGGCGAACAGCGGCATGTTCAGCACCACGCCGACATTGGGTCCGGTGGCGCGCGTGCCGATGGCGGTGAGCGCGGTGCCGTCGGGGTTGCGCGAGATGCTGTAGCCCAGGCTGGCATCGACGGTCGGCTTGTGGCCGGCCTCGGCCTTCTGCACCTCGAGCGCGGCGACGTCGACGCCCAGCCGGGCCTGCTCGATCGCCGGATGCGCATCCTGCGCCTGCGTCACCCAGGCCTCCATGTCGGCCGGCAGGGGCGTGGGCAGCACGATCGGCGCCGCCAGCGGCAGCGGCGCGCTGCCGCGCTGGCCGACCAGCGTGTCGAGCGCCAGGCGCTTGACCTGCAGGTCGTTGCCGGCGGCGATCTCCTGGGCGAGCACCAGGTCGTAGCGGGACTGGGCCTCGCGCGAATCGGTGATGGTCGCGGTGCCGACCTCGAAGTTGCGCTGGGCCGAGACCAGCTGCTCGGCCACCGCCGCCTTCTGCGCGCGTACCAGTCCCAGGGTGTCCTGCGCGGCGAGCACGTCGAAGTAGGCCTGGCTCACGCGCAGGATCAGGTCCTGCTCGGCCGTCGTCAGCACGGTGCGTGCGATCCCGGCCTGCCGCTGCCCCTGTTCGTAGGCGGCCCAGGCGGCCGGCCGGTAGAGCGGCTGGCTGGCGCTGATGCCGATGTTCTGCGCCGTGTAGGCGCGCGAGGCCGAGCCGCGCGGCGCGCCGGAGATGACGTCGATCTCCAGGTCGGTGCGCGTGACGCCCGCCTGCACGCCGACCTGCGGCAGGATGCCCGCCTTGGCCTGCGCGGCGCGGGCGATGCTGGCGTCGTATTGCGCCAGTGCGCCCTGGTAGGTGGCGTCGTAGCCTCGGGCCGCCTCGTAGAGCGTCACCAGGCCCTGGCCGTGCGCCGGCGTCGCCAGCACCGCCGCCAGCAGCAGCGGGGCCAGAGCCACCGTCGCGTGGCGCTGCAGCGTTCCTCGCGCCGGCACGACGGGCCCGCCGGAAACCACGGCCTTGGCGGACATGGCGCTCAGTACCGTGGCACGGCGGCGTCGCGCGTCGCCGACCAGGCATCGATGCCGCCGGCGACATTGGCGACCTCGGCGAAGCCCTGCTGCGCCAGGAAGGCCGCCACGCGCTGGCTGCGCGCGCCGTGATGGCACAGGCAGGCCACCGGTCGCGCCGGATCGAGCTCGCCCAGCCGTGCCGGGATCTCGTTCATGGGGATGGCGACCAGCTCCACGCCTTCGGGCGCGGTGACCGATGCCGTCTGCAGTTCCCAGGGCTCGCGCACGTCGAGCAGCAGGGGCCGGTGCGGGGACGCGCCGGCGCTCCAGGTTTCGAATTCGGCGGGGCGGACTTGCTCGATCATGGAAGCGACCTCTGATGGCGGGCTCCGGACGCCCGATGGCGCGGAAGGCCCGCCCGGCACAGCGCATTGGCTGCGGAACGATGGCGGAAGCGAGCGGCGGGATGGCGGCGCGACCGCGCTGCCCGCCGGCCTCAGAAATTGAAGCGCGAGGGCTCCGGGAAATTCAGCAGTCGCGGCGCGACGGTGTCCCATGGCTGCGTCACGTCCCAGTGGCTCTCGCTGGTACGGGTGACGAAGTGGGCCCGCATCATGGGCTCCTGGCCGACGATGGCCGCGAGCCGGCCGCCGATGTTGAGCGAGCCCAGCAGGTTCTGCGGCACTTGCGCGACCGAGCCGCTCAGCACGATGACATCGAAGGTGGGGCCGCTGGGCAGGGGCTTGGAACCATCGGCCTGGCGCACGTCGACATTGGCGACGCCGTTGCGGCGCAGCGTCGCGGTGGCGCGCTCGGCGAGCGTCGGGTCGATCTCCAGCGTCAGCACGCGCGCGGCCTGGTGGGCCAGCAACGCGGCCATGAAGCCCGAGCCGGTGCCGATCTCGAGCACGGTCTCGTGCTTGCGGACCTTGAGGTCGTTGAGGAGACGCGCTTCCACCTTGGGCGCCAGCATGGTCTGACCGGGCACCGAGCCGTCGCCGAGCGGCAGCTCCATGTCGAAGAAGGCGAGCGCGCGATGCGCGGCGGGTACGTAGTCCTCGCGCCGGATGCTGCTGAGCAGTTCGAGGACTTGCGAGTCGTGCACGTCCCAGGGGCGGATCTGCTGCTCGATCATGTTGAAGCGCAGGCGCTCCGGCGTGGCGGGGGTGTTCATGGCGTTGGTTTTCTGGCTGCGGGAGCTCGGAGGGAATCGGGGATTTTAGGTCGCGCGGCCCGCAGGCCGCCGATGAGAATCTCGGTCTGCACCGACAGGTAGCGACGCGGATCGATGCCGGCCTGGCGGTCGAGGCAACTGATCGACGAGTGCCGCATCATGGTCAGCATCAGCATGGTCGAGGTGACGGCATAGCTGGCGTGGTCGACGTCGACCGCGCCGAACTCGCCGCTGTCGATGCCGCGTCGCAGGATGCGCCGGATCAGCGCATGGCCGGGCTCCACGACCTCGCTCCGGTAGTAGGCCGCGAGGTCGGGAAAGTTGTTGCCCTCGGTCATCATCAGCTTGGCGATGCCGGAGACCGGCGTGGCGCCCACGAGCTCCCACCAGACGTCGAGGCAGTGGCGCAGCATGTCCGCCGTGCTGCCCTCGAAGCGGTCGAACTCCGCGTTCCAGACGCGGTAGTGGCCGGCGAGGGTCTGGGCGATGACGGCCTTGAGGAGGTCGGTCTTGCTGGGAAAGTACAGGAAGAGGGTGCCCTTGGAGACGCCGGCGCGGGCGGCCACCTCCTCGGAGCGCGTGGCCGCGAAACCCTTCTCGACGAACAGCTGCAGGGCCGCCTGGACGAGCTCACCGGGTCTCGCTTCCTTGCGCCGTTCGTGCTTGGCACGGGTCGGGCAGAGCGAGTCGCTGATGAGATGGGGCATGCGTGGCGCGTTAATGACTGATGGGTTATTAATGCTAGTGAAGCACCCGGACAGCGTCAAGACACGACAATGGCATGCTTCGTCTTTCAGCGATCATGCCGAGATCCATCATGTCCAGCACTCCATCCTCTTCCAGTGTTTCGAGCTCCGCATCCGACGCGACGTCGACCGACACCATCGTGCTCGGCGGCGGCTGCTTCTGGTGCACCGAGGCCGTCTTCGACCGCGTCCAGGGCGTGGTCGATGTCGAGTCGGGCTACAGCAACGGCCAGGTCGCGCGACCGACCTACGAGCAGGTCTGCACCGGTCGCACGGGAGCGGTCGAGGTCGTCAAGGTCACCTTCGATCCGTCCGCGATCACCTTGCGCGAGCTGCTGGAGATCTTCTTCGTGATCCATGATCCGACCACCCTCAACCGGCAGGGCAACGACGTCGGCACGCAATACCGCAGCGGCATCTACATCACGCGCGATGACCAGCGCGAGGTCGCGCAGGACGTGATCCGCGAGATCGGCGCGAGCGGCACCTACCGCTCGCCGATCGTCACCGAGGTGGTTCCGCTCGCGGACTACTCGACCGCCGAGGCCTACCACCAGGACTATTTCCTGCAGCACCCCAACCAGGGCTACTGCGCCTTCGTGGTCGGCCCCAAGGTCGAGAAGTTCCAGAAGACCTTCGCTGCGCGCGTCAAGGGCTGACGGCCCGCCGCCACTGGACCGACGACATGCGTCGAACGACTCCCGGATCGCCTCGCAGGTCGTGGTGGCGCGCGGCGCCATCGATGCCGGCCCGCGTGCGTCCGGGCACCGGCAACGCGACGTGGGTCCTGATGCTGGCGATGGCGCTGTGGCTGGCCTCGACGCTCGGCTTCATGCATCGCGTCGTGCATGCGCCGGGTGCGCGGGCGCTGGTCGCTACCGTTGCCGTTGCCGGGGTGATCGCGACCGACCCGGCCGCGACCGGCCCCAAGACCGGTGCCGCGGCGCACGCCCATGTCCGTGTCGGCTGGGCGACGCTGTTCGGCCACCAGGGCGGTACCGACGACTGCCGGCTCTACGACCAGCTCGGCGGCACCTGCGCCATTCCGTCGCTGCCGCTCGTGGTCCTGCCCATCGCCATGCCGATGGCGCGGTTCCACTATTTCCTGGGCGAGGCCGTGGCCCGCTGGGTCACGCTGTTCGATGCACGGGGGCCGCCGACGACTCGCTGAATTCCCTTGTTCTCCGCGCCCGATCGCCGCTCCCGAAGAGGGGGGCGGCCGGCCGGCATTCATCCGATTCAACGAGTCCGCTTCCATGATCCACGATTTCCGGCGCCATGCCATCGGCATCGCCGTCCTGTCCTTCGCCTCCGTCCTCGCCACCCCTGCATCCGCCCAGGACCGGGCCACCGCTCCCACCCTGAGCGAGATCACCGTCACCGGCAATCCGCTGGGTGCCACCGAACTCATCGCCCCGACCGTGACCCTGCAGCGCGACGAGCTCCTGCTGCGCTCGCAGTCCACGCTCGGCGAGACGCTCGAAGGCCTGCCCGGCGTCAGCAGCAGCTATTTCGGACCCAATGCGAGCCGGCCCATCATCCGCGGCCTGGATGGCGACCGCATCCGCATCCTGCAGAACGGCGGCGCCGCCCCCGATGCCTCGGCATTGAGCTACGACCACGCGGTGCCGGTCGACGCGCTGGTCACCGAGCGCATCGAGGTGCTGCGCGGTCCCTCGGCATTGCAGTACGGCGGCAGCGCCATCGGCGGCGTGGTCAACGTCATCGACAACCGCATCCCGACCGAGCGCCTCGACGGCTTCGGCGGCCGGGCCGATGTCGGCTATGCCACGGGCAGCAGCGAGAAGAGCGGTGGCGTGGTGCTCGAAGGTGGCAACGACCGCTATGCCCTGCATGTCGATGCCTTCGACCGCCGCTCGGACGACGTCCGCGTGCCGATCGAGCTCGACTGCGAGAAGCCCGGCTCGCCCGGCCTCGCGCGACGCATCTGCAATTCGCAGAACAGCGCCCATGGCGGCGCCGTCGGCGGCACCTTGTTCTTCGATCGCGGCTGGGTCGGCGCGTCCGCCAGCACCTATCGCAGCGACTACGGCACGGTGGCCGAGGACGACGTCACCATCGGCATGAAATCCGACCGCTACGCGCTCGAGGGCGAATGGCGTCCGGGCGGCTTCTTCACCAGCGTCCATGCCAAGTTCGGCCACACCGACTACCGCCACACCGAGTACGAGGGCGCCACGGCCGGCACCACCTTCGCCAGTCTGAGCAACGACCTGCGCGTCGAGGCGCGGCATCGCAGGATCGGTGGCCTGGAGGGCCTGATCGGCTTCACCAGCGAGCGCAACCGCTTCTCCGCCGATGGCGAGGAAGCCTTCGCGCCGCACAGCCGCACGCGCTCGGACGCATTGTTCGTTCACGAGGAACTGGGCATGCCGTGGGGCCGGCTGAGCTTCGGCGCCCGCACCGAACGCGTCCAGGTGCAGTCGCTGGGCTATCCGGACGATCCGTCGATCGATCGCTTCTTCGTCGGCACGCGGCGTTTCAATCCGCACAGCGCCGCGTTCGGCGCGCTGGTGGACGTCGCGCCGCAATGGCAGCTGACCTCGAACCTCGCCTATACCGAGCGCGCGCCCAAGGACTACGAACTGTTCGCCAACGGCCCGCACGTGGCGACGGCGGCCTGGGAGATCGGCAACCCGGGCCTCGACAAGGAGAAGTCGCTCGGCCTGGACATCGGCGCGCAGTGGAAGGCCGGCGCCAACAACGCCCGCGTCAACGCCTACGTCACGCGTTTTCGCAACTACATCGGCCTGAACGCCACCGGCAACCAGCTCGATGGCGAGGGCGCCCCGGCGGCACCTGGCGCTGAGGAGACGCTGGCCGAATATGTCTACGGCAACTCGCGCGCGCGCTTCACCGGCATCGAGGCCAACGGCAACTGGCGCCTGCTGGGCCGCGACGGCTTCGCGCGGCTGGCCGATGGCGCCACGCTCGACCTCCTCTGGCGCGGCGACCTGGTGCGCGCCACCAACACCGATACCGGCGAGGCGCTGCCGCGCATCTCGCCGGTGCGCGTGGGGGCCAGCCTGGCCTGGGCCCAGGGCGCGTGGTCGGCACGCGCGGGCTTCGACCACTACGCGGCGCAGAACCGCGTGCCCGAGGTCGGCGCGCGCGCCACCGAGGCCTACACGCTGTGGAACGCCGCGCTGGCCTATCGCATGAAGGTGAAGGCCACCAACTTCACCTGGTACGCGCGCCTGGACAACATCACCAACCGGCTCGCCTACAGCGCGACATCGATCCTGACGACCACCGTCTACCCGGCGGCGCCGCTGCCCGGACGTTCGCTGAAGGTCGGCTTGCGTGTGACCTTCTAGAAGGCATGAGGCGGCGACGGCAAATCCTTGCGGCGCGGCAAGCGCGCGCCGAGCCGCTATGCTCGCCCGCGTGAATTTGGCTGTCTCCTCCTCGCTGTCCAATACCCCGGGTGAGCCGCGACCGCCCGCCATCGCCCAGGCACGGGACCCGGAGCGGCGGCGATGACGAAGGGCCGTGTCGGCGCGCGCCTGCCACGCCAGATCTACCTGCCACGCGCGCTCGGGCTGGGACTGGGCGGCCTGGGCGTGGCCGCCGCATTGCGCGAGGACCAGGCCTCGGCCTGGATCTGGGTGTTCCTGGCCTTCGGCGCCCTGGTCTGGCCGCACATCGCCTATCAATGGTCGTCCCGGGCCCAGCGGCCGAGCCGGGCCGAGCGGCGCAACCTGATGATCGACGCCTTCATGACCGGGGCGGTGGTCTGCGCCATCGGCGGCAACCTGGTGCCGAGCGCCGTGGCGCTGGCGATCGTCTGCATGAACAACATGGCCTTCGGCGGTCTGCGCCTGTGCGGCTGGGGCGTCGTCGCGGCGTTGGCCGGCGCGGGCGCCATGGGCGCGGTCGTGCCGTTCCGGTTCTCCTCCGACTCCAGCCTGCTGGTGCAGCTGGCCGTGCTGCCCGTCATCGTGTTCTATCTGCCGGCCTTCGGCTGGACCATGCACCAGCTGGCGTTGACGCTGCACCGCAGCCGGGAGGCGCTGCGCCGGGCCAGCCAGATCGATCCCCTCTCGGGCCTCTACAACCGCCGGACCTTCGAGGTGGGTTTCCAGGCCACCTTCCAGGGCCTGGCCGATGCCGGCGCCGGCGTGCTGCCGGCACGTCGGACCACCGCGCTGGTGTTGTGCGACGTCGATCACTTCAAGCGCATCAACGATGGCGCCGGGCACGCCGCGGGTGATGCCGTGATCCGCAGCATCGGCGAGAGCCTGCGCACGCACGTGCAGATGCCCAACGTCGCCGCGCGCTATGGCGGCGACGAGTTCGCCATGCTGCTGCTGGACCACGATGGCGACGAGGCGCGCCTCTTCATCGAGCGACTGTGGGAGCAGCTGGACACGGAGGCATCCGAACGCGGGTCCCCGGTGCCGGCCTTCACGATGAGCACCGGCGTCGCGTGCTTCGATGCCTCGCTCACCAGCGCGGACGACTGGATGGCGCGCGCCGACGAGGCCCTCTACGAGGTCAAGCGCCGCGCGCGCGGCGGCATCTGCGTGGCGCCGGTCGCGAGGTCGCGCCAGACGCCGGACGCCCTCACGGCCTGAGGGTGTCCGACACCGTGGCCCGCCGGCGGTCGGCGACGCCTCAGGCCGACCCCTTCGGGCCCGGCGTGCGCTGGATCAGGAGCTCGAGCAGCTTGCCCATGTCGTCCACCAGCGGGACATAGTCGGGACTGTCACCCAGCACGGCATTGATGGTCATGCCCGGCATCGCGGCATCGGCCGGACTCTGCACGATGCCCATGGCACCGGGGATGCGATGGATGGCGCGCAGGCCGGCCGTGCCGTCCCTGCCGTGGCCGCTCATCACCACGCCGATCACGCGCGGGCCGAAGACCTGCGCGGCCGAGGTGAACAGCAGATCGGCTGGATGCGTGTCGATGGTCGACGGAGCCTCGTCGATCCTGAAGCAGCCATCGGCGTCGACCGTGAGGCATTGACCGCGCGGCCCCAGGAACACCCGGCCCGGCTCCACCCGCATGCCATGGACGGCGCGCGAGACCGGCAGCGCGACGCCGCGCGCCACCTGCTCGAACGTCAGTGGCGGGCCGTCGACGGATTCCTTGATGATCACGACGATGGCCGCCGCGATGCCGACGCGCAACGGACGAAGCACCCGGTGGACATCGCCGAGGGCTTCGCTGGATGCCGCGATGGCGACGAACTTCCATTCGGCTGTCATGAATGCTCCTCGCGGACGCTGCCGGGAGCGTCCGGTGGTTGGAACACTGGCGGTCGAAGGCAGGAGGCGGCGTCGGAAGACATGGCCATGGCGGCGTTCCCGGTGTTGGCTTGGCGATTCCTTCGTTGGAATCATGCCGTTCGTTGCATTCGCGAAAGGATCCCGCATGCGGGTGGCAACGATCGATTGTGCGCGTCTTCCGGGCCGAAGGTGCAATAGTGTGACACTTTTGGGGCCCGTGTCGGGTTGTAGCCCCCGACGCGAACGAATAGCATGAGCGCCCCCCGGCCGAGGTGGCGACATTCGCAGACACGGCAGATCAACTTCGAGATCCGACAATGACAAAGAGACCCTTCCTGATCGCCGCACTCGCCCTGGGCGCCGCCGTCGCCACCACCGGCGCCCTGGCCCAGGAGAGCTATCCCACCAAACCGGTGCGCATGATCGTGCCGTTCCCGCCCGGCGGTGGCACCGACATCCTGGCGCGCCTGGTGGCCACCAAGCTGGGCGACAGCGCCAAGTGGACCATCGTCGCCGACAACCGCGCCGGCGCCGGCGGCACCATCGGCATCGCCGAGGCCGCCAAGTCGCCGCCCACCGGTTACGACATGGTGATGGGGCAGAAGGACAACATGGTCGTGGCGCCCTGGCTCTACAAGCACCTGAGCTATGACCCGACGCGCGACCTGGTGGCGGTGGCGAGCGTCGCCTACACGCCGGTCATCATCGCGACCAGCACCAGTTCGCGCTTCAAGACCCTGGCCGACGTGGTCGCGGCCGCGCGTGCCACGCCCGATGCCATCACCTATGGCTCGCCAGGCAACGGCACCACGATCCATCTGGCGGGCGACATCTTCGGCAAGGCGGCGAAGGTGTCGCTGCGCCACGTGCCGTACAAGGGCTCCGGTCCGGCACTGATGGATGTGCTGGCCGGCAACGTCGATCTCCTGATGTCGTCCGTGCCGTCGGCCATCGGCCAGATCAAGTCCGGCAAGCTGCGGCCATTGGCGGTGACCTCGGCGACGCGCAGCAGCTCGCTGCCGGACGTGCCGACGGTGGCCGAGCTGGGCTATCCGGGTTTCGACGTCAGCACCTGGTATGGCATCTTCATGCCGGCGCGCACGCCCGCGGCGGTGGTCGACGTGGTCAACCACAAGGTCAACGAACTGCTGGCCACGCCGGACATGAAGGCCGCGATCCAGGGCCAGGGCGCCGAGGCGCTGCCCATGACGTCGCAGCAGTTCCAGAAGGTGGTCGCCGAGGACGTGCGCAAGTGGAAGGGCATCGTCGAGGCATCGGGCGCGACGATCGAGTGAGGTCGGCCGAAGTGGGCGCGGGCATCGGCCTTGCTAGCGCAGTCGCATGGACCTCGCCCACCACCTCGATGCCGCATCCCGTCTGAGCCCGAAGAGCGCGGCCATCGCCCTGCGGCTGCTGGCGCGCATCGCTTCCCGGCTCGATCCGCGCGCGCGGGACGGCCTGCACGACATGCTGGCCGATCAGTCGCGCCGGTCGGAGCCGTTCTCCGACAGCGACCTGATGGCGCTGATCACGCACGACGCGCCGGTGGTCGAGCGCGTCTTCGTCTTCGAGACGGCGCACCAGCGCATGGCCCGCCTGTGGATCCAGAGCGTCATGGCCGACGCTTCGCTGCGCGACGGGCCGCGCCGGGCGGCGGACGGCCGGCGCTGAGGCGCCGGCCTCGCCCGGATCAGGAGGCCGCGGCTTCCAGCGCCGAGTTGAACGTCGCGCTCGGGCGCATGACGGCGGCGGTCTTGGCCGGATCCGGACGGTAGTAGCCGCCGATGTCGACCGGCTGGCCCTGCACCGTCTTCAGTTCCTCGACGATCTTCTGCTCGTTCCTGGCCAGTGCCTCGGCCAGGGGAGCGAAGTGCGCCTGCAGGTCCTTGTCCTCGGTCTGGGCGGCCAGGGCCTGGGCCCAGTAGAGCGCCAGGTAGAAGTGACTGCCGCGGTTGTCGAGTTCGCCGGTGCGCGTCGACGGGCCCTTGTTGTTGTCCAGCAGCATGCCGGTGGCGGTGTCGAGCGTCTCGGCCAGGATCTTGGCCTTCTGGTTGCCGGTCTTCTGACCCAGATCCTCCAGCGAGACGGCCAGCGCCAGGAACTCGCCCAGCGAATCCCAGCGCAGGTGGTTCTCCTCGACCAGCTGCTTGACGTGCTTGGGCGCCGAGCCGCCCGCGCCGGTCTCGAACATGGCGCCGCCGGCCATCAGCGGGACGATCGAGAGCATCTTGGCGCTGGTGCCGAGTTCCATGATGGGGAACAGGTCGGTCAGGTAGTCGCGCAGGATGTTGCCGGTCACGGAGATGGTGTCCTTGCCGCGGATCACGCGCTCGAGCGTGTAGCGCATCGCGCGCACCTGCGACATGATCTGGATGTCCAGGCCGCTGGTGTCGTGGTCCTTCAGGTAGGTGCGGACCTTCTTGATCAGCTCGGCCTCATGCGGGCGGTACTCGTCGAGCCAGAACACGGCCGGCATGCCCGACAGGCGGGCCCGGTTGACGGCCAGCTTGACCCAGTCGCGGATCGGCGCGTCCTTGGTCTGGCACATGCGCCAGATGTCGCCCTGCTCGACGTTCTGCTCCAGCAGCACCTCGCCGGTGGCGAGGTCGACGATGCGGGCGACGCCGGCTTCGGGGATCTCGAAGGTCTTGTCGTGCGAGCCGTATTCCTCGGCCTTCTGCGCCATCAGGCCGACGTTGGGCACGGTGCCCATGGTGGCCGGATTGAAGGCGCCGTTGGTCTTGCAGAAGTTGATCATCTCCTGATAGATGCGGGCGAAGGTGCTCTCGGGCATCACGGCCTTGGTGTCCTTCGGACGGCCGTCCGGACCCCACATCTTGCCGCCCTGGCGGATCATGGCCGGCATCGAGGCATCGACGATCACGTCGTTGGGCGCGTGCAGGTTGGTGATGCCCTTGGCCGAGTCGACCATGGCGAGCTCGGGCCGGTGCTCGTGGCAGGCGTGCAGGTCCTTGATGATCTGGTCGCGCTGCGAGGTCGGCAGGTTCTCGATCTTGCTGTAGATGCTGGAGAGGCCGTTGTTGACGTTGACGCCGAGCTCCTCGAACAGCTTGCCGTGCTTGGCGAAGGCGTCCTTGTAGAAGATCTTCACGGCGTGGCCGAAGACGATCGGGTGCGACACCTTCATCATGGTCGCCTTCACGTGCAGCGAGAACATGACGCCGGTCTCGCGCGCGTCCTCCATCTGCTCCTCGTAGAACTTGCACAGCGCGTTCTTGCTCATGAACATGCTGTCGATCACCTCGGCCTCGAGCAGGGCGACCTTCTTCTTCAGCACGATCGTCTTGCCGCTGGTGGTGACCAGGTCCATCTGGACGTCGCGCGCCTTGTCCAGCGTCATGCTCTTCTCGCCGGCGTAGAAGTCGCCGCCGTGCATGTGCGAGACGTGGGTGCGCGAGGCCGGGCTCCACGGACTCATCGAATGCGGGTTCTTGCGCGCGTTGCGCTTGACGGCGGCGGGGGCGCGGCGGTCGGAATTGCCCTCGCGCAGCACCGGGTTGACGGCACTGCCCAGCACCTTGGAGTACTTGGCCAGCGTGGCCTTGTCCTCGTCGGTCTTGGGGTCCTCGGGGAAGTCGGGGATGTCGTAGCCGGCGGCCTGCAGTTCGCGGATGGTGGCCACGAGCTGCGGCACCGAGGCGCTGATGTTGGGCAGCTTGATGATGTTGGTGTCGGGGAACTGGGTCAGGCGACCGAGTTCGGCGAGGTTGTCCGCGACCCGCTGCGCCTCGTTCAGGCGATCCGGGAATTCGGCCAGCACACGGGCCGCGACCGACACGTCGCTGGTGACGACATCGATGCCCGCTGCCTTGGCGAAAGTCTGGATCACGGGCAGCAGCGAGGCGGTCGCCAGCAGGGGTGCCTCGTCCGTCAGCGTATAGATGATCTTTGATTTTTCAGCAGTCATGAAGGGACCTTTCGTATGGATGGGGGAGTTCGCCCGCGACGGTGAGGGCGATCGGCGGCCGGCATGCGCGCGGTCGGCGGCATGCGCGTCACGGAGTCGCTTTCTCGGCGGCGCGGCGATGTCGCCGGACGCTTTGTCGAGCGGCCGGCGCCGCGTCGCGCCATTATTCCAGCAGTCGCGCGGGTCACCCGCTTTTCGTGTGGAATTGCGCGCTGCCGGCAGAATCGCCCGCCATGGATTTCGACTTCGCGAACGTGCTCCTCAACGACCTCGATGGCGCGTACGTCGTGGAGATCGTGTTCCGCACGATCGTGATGTTCATCGTCATCCTGTCGTTCCTGCGGCTGTCGGGGAAGAAGGGCGTGCGCCAGTTGTCGATCTTCGAGGTCGCGATCGTCATCGGCCTGGGCTCGGCGGCCGGTGATCCGATGTTCAACCGCGACCACGGCATCGTGCCGGCGCTGGTGGTCTTCACCTGCATCCTGGCCTTCTATCGCGGCATCATGTGGTTCGCCTCGCACAGCGAACGCTTCGAGAACCTGCTCGAAGGGGAGCCGGTCCACATCGTCGAGGACGGGGAGTTCGTGCTCTCGGAGACCCGGCAGCGGCTCTATGCCAAGGACGAGTTCTTCTCCGAGATGCGGCAGCAGTCGATCGAGCACATCGGTCAGGTCCGGATCGCCATCCTCGAGACCACCGGCAGCATCAGCTTCTACTACTTCGAGGACGAGGATGTGAAGCCGGGACTGCCCATCACGCCCCGGCGCTATCGCACCAAGCGGCGCGTGCTCGATGGCGCGGGCGACTATGCCTGCACGGGATGCGCCCGCGTGGCCTCGATCTCGACGACCACGCACGCCTGCCCACGTTGCGGGCACGACGAGTGGGTCGAGGCCCTGGCGTCGCGGCGCAAGGAGTGAGGCGGGCGGGCTGACCGCGCGGTGTCGCTCGAGCGGAATGGCCGTGGCACAGACGTCCGGCACGACGAGCGGCCCCAAGAACCATGCGGAATGCTGAACCCGAGGGCACTGTCGCGTCGATGGACGATGCCGTCCGGACTCGCTGCTCTCCGCATCTGCGACCCGCGTCTGGTGCGACCGCACACTCGCGAGAAGACGCAGCGTCGGCGAGCTTCTCGAAGGCCACGACGTCGAAGATGCCAGCCGTCTCCTGCAGGGCCGCGACGTCCTTTCCTACAGAGGGATTCTGATTTGGTAATAAGAACTTACTGAAAAAGTACTACATATCATCTATAGTGCGTACTTTTTACGCATACATATGAGTGCTTTAATCAATCGACTGACTGCCTCATTCGCCTGCCTCGGTTGTGCCGCGCTCGTTGTCGCGTGCGGTGGCGGAGATGGCGGTTCCAGCAGCACCGCAGGAGGCGGCGCAGTGGCAGCGACGACCGCGCCGGTCAGTACCGCGACGCCGCCGCCGGCCGCGTCGAGCAGCAACGTCGCCACGCGGCCTACCGCCACGACCCCCGATGACCCGGCTCCGACCCAGTCGCTGCTCGCATTGGCCAAGAAGGCGGCCGCGTCCGCGCCGACCACCGTGGCGGCGATCCCGACACGCGCGGGTCCGGTACCCGTGCTGCTCCCTTCGGGCGCCACGCCCGCCTGGCCGTATCAACGGTATTGGATCTCCGGCGAGGGCAGGAACAACGGCAACAGCACCGCCGCCGACAATCCCCGCCTGGACACCGTCGCTTACATCTACAACTTCGCCAAGTGGGCCAAGCGCCCCACCGGCGTCACCAACAGCTTCAACGACGGCAGCAAGGCCGACTACTGGACCACCAGTGCGGACTACGGTGGTTCGCAGGCCTATGTCGGCATCCGGACCAACTCGCGGTATGTCGCCATGCCGTCCGAAGTGTTCTGCATGATGTCGCTGATCGTCGACGGCAAGGTCGTCCTCCCGGGTGTCGACTACACGGCGAACAATCAGTACGCGGTGTGGGACCTGGGCACCAACGAGGAACGCAATCTCGTCTTCGTCGGCAGTTCCGCCGCCTGGATCTCCGAGATCGTGGTCGAGAGCGGCGCCAAGATCGCCCCGTACGACTTCACGGTGGAGAAGCCGGTGACGGTCTCCTTCACGGGCGACAGCTACCTGGGTCACGAGTCGACGGAGCAGGCGGGCCTGAGTTTCGTCGACATGCAGGCACGGTTGCTGGGCGCCCTGGCCACGACCGCGACGCACGTGGGTGGCACCGGCTATCGCCGGGAGATCAACGACGACATCCAGACGCGGGCCTCGTCGCCCCAGCGGCTCGCCCGTTTCACCGAAGCCAAGCCGACGATCATGATCGTCGAGGTGGGCATCAACGATCCGTGGCCCGGCACCGGCCCGACGACATTGGAGTCCATGAAGACGCTCCTGCAGGGCGCTCGTGCCGCGAATCCGGACAGCATCCTGGTGGCCGTCGGACCCTGGGAGCCGAACGAGTCCGATGCGCGCCAGCCTGACGGCCAGGACATCGCCGTCATGAACGCGATCTCGGCGACCGTCGAGGCCCTGCCGGGACCATGGGTCGTGCTGGACAACATCCGTGGCAGCTGGAAGACCAGCAAGGGCACGTCGCGCAGTGCGCTGCGCGGTCCGTGGCAGACGGGCGAGGGCAACAAGGGTGCCCCGACGGGTGTCGGCAACGGCGACACCTGGCTGAATTCCGATGGCGTCCATCCCTCGACACCGGTGGGCATCACGGGTCTGGCGGAAGTGCTCACCAGCGAACTCCGCGCCGCCCTGGCGTCGATGTAAGCAGCCCTGGAGACGGAGGCAGCCCGGGCCCGATGCGGCGGGCTGGCCTCCGGCTCTCGCGGTCCTCCGAATCGATTCAGACGGTCGGATCACATACCCCAAGAAAAAAGCCTGCTATCTTTTGGATAGCAGGCTTTTCATTGCCCATGCGGGCTTGTTGGTGGTGGGCCCTGAGTGACTCGAACACTCGACCTACGGATTAAGAGTCCGCTGCTCTACCAACTGAGCTAAGAGCCCCTGATCGACATTGCTGTCTTCAGGCAAGACCAAGATTATAGCCCGAGATTTTTTGCATTTGCCACCCCCTGCGTGCGCCTGAAGACAGAAAAAGTAAAAAAGCTCCCGGGCCCGATCCGTCTCATCGCACCGGTCGGGGTTCCGGGCGTGGGTTGAAGTCGATGAAGCGGCGTTCCAGCAGCAGGTAGGTCAGCGCCGAGATCGCCATCACCAGCATGACCGCCATGCTCGCCAGCAGGGTGAAGGCGACCGGCGAGAGGGCGGCGACGTCGAAGAAGTACGCGTGGCACATACCGAACACCGCGAAGAACACCATCACGTGCAGCAGGTAGAGGCTGTAGCTGAGCGTGCCGAGCGCCACCGCCCCATGGCTCGACAGCCAGTGCGGCCGCGTCACGGCCACGCAGGCGAACAGCGCCAGCACGTGCAGGCCCTGCAGGACGCGGTCCTGGTCCACCACCACCCAGTTGAGCAGCAGGGAGCCCATGCAGACATGCAGCGCCACGCGCATCCAGCCGCGCTGTGCCGGCGTCGGCTCCCAGCGCGCGAGCGGCGCCATGAGGGCGCCCAGGGCGAAGAACATCCAGACGCCCAGGCCCTCGACCATCATCAGGACCACCGTCACCAGGGTGATGGCGACGCTGCCCGGCGCCTTGCCCAGGCGGATCACCATGAACACCAGCGGCAGCACGACATAGAAGCGCCATTCGAACGCCAGCGTCCAGCTCATGCCCAGCAGGCGCGAGGTCTCGAGCGCGCCGACGCGCGGCAGGGGGTAGAAGCCGAAGGCCATCAGGCGCGGAATGGCATCGAGCGCGGAGGCGATGAAATGCCGGTCGATGCGCGAGAAGATGCCCGCGACGACGAGGGCCGCGACGACCGCGACCACGTAGGCCGGCATCAGCCGTTGCGCGCGCCGGACGAAGAACAGGGCCCAGTCGACCCGCTGCGCCGGCAGCAGCTTGTGGGCGAACAGGCAGCCGGTGATGCAGAAGAAGATCTGCACGCCGATGCTGCCCAGGTAGTCCAGCAGTTCCCGCGTCTCGGCGCTCAGGGTGAAGCCGGTCGGCGCGAGCTGGAGGTTGAGCAGTACCAGCGGGGCGTGATTGAGCAGCACCAGCGTGACGGCCAGTCCGCGCAGGCCATCGAGCCAGCGGGTCTGCGGACTCGCCTGCCACGACAGGCCGCGCGCGCGCCCCGACATCCACATCGCCGAGCCGACCACCACGGCGAACAGGCAGGCGAGCATCAGCAGGCTGCCCGCGAAGGACAGGACCGCGACGTCGGCCGACGGCGTCTGCAGGGGCAGCGGATCGGCGCGTATCGACAGCGCCTCCGCCGTGGCGGCCGGCGCGCGCGTCAGTTCGAGTGCGCGGGTCACGGCCGCCCCGATGGCGGCGCCAGGCCACGCGGTGCCATCGTTCGCCTGGATGCACGCCGGATACGCGAACGCGTCGGCGCAGGCATGAAAGTCGTTCATGTTCACCCCCTTGGATGAGTCGTGCTTCGACCCCTCTGCGGCACGCGCATGCGAGCCGGAGAAGTGACGCGCGCGGTGGCGCGCAAGGTCACCGGACGGGGTCTGGCACTGGTTTTGTCGTGACCGGAACCACGCGGACGGCGTCCGCTCGCTTCAGTGTCGTGAAACACGAAGACACGCGGATGTCCACGATCGGACCGGACGGAGAAAGCCGTCGGAGGAGCCGACTCAGGGGGGTGTGACCGAGAAGAAGTGACCCAGCGGCAGTTCGCTGCCGCGGAAGGTCGCGGGCCGGATGCACAGGCGCTCGCAATCCGGGCGCCCGACGGTGTCGTGCGCGGCGGCGGATCGGGCGGGCTGGCGGGATGTCATCTCGGCAGGGGAGGGGCGATGCGGGTGGGCGCCGTCGTCAGGCGACGAGGTCGGCGATCTTGGTCTCGCGACTCTTCAGGGCGTCCGGGCTGCTCTTCTTCAGGCGCAGCTGGGCCGGCCGGTAGGCCGATTGCGTGAAGACCTGGATCAGCATGCCGATGCCCTTGCGGAAGATCTTGTAGGGCGTCTTGGTCCGGGCCGCCGTCAGCACCAGGTGCGCGCCGTTGCGCAGCTGCACCTGGGTGTTGCCGACGCGCCGGCCATCGGCGAGCAGGCCGCCATAGACGACCGTGCGCTCGGGAAAGTTCTCGAACAGCGCCGTCACCACCTTCACCTCGTCGAAGGGGTTGACGCCCTGCTTGGCGAAGCTGTCGTAGAGCGTGCCGGTGTAGAAGGCGCGCGTGTGCGTCATCGTGACCTCGTCGAGCACGGCCGCCTTGTAGGCCGGGTCTTCCATGAGCAGCGCCCAGATGTGGTCGGCACCCCAGCCGCAGACGTACTTCTCGATGATCGGCAGCAGCGTCTTCATGTAAGACGTCTTGATGCACGGCGACATGCATTCGAGGTGGTTGGTGTAGCGCAGGCTGAAGCCCGGGCACTGCATCAGCACCGGATACGACACGAAGCTGTCCATCGACATCGCCGGCTGGGCGATCGTGAGGTCGTGCTCGATCGCCATCTCGAAGATCCGGTTGATGCCGCGCGCGGTCATCAGCAGGTCGTCGTCCGGCAGCATCACGTACTCGTAGCGGTCGAGCAGTTCGGGGTGGGCGCGGAAATGGCGCGCCAGGCTGTCCCACTTGGTGCCCTGGTCGATGACCGTGGGCAGATCGACATCGGCGATCTGCGCGGCGGCGTCGCCATAGGCGTTGAGCTGCAGGTCCCAGGTCCGCTCGCAGGTGGTGTCCTCGATCCAGGCCTTGTGCAGCGATTTGCCGCCGACGCGACCGATGACGAGGAAACGCTTCGATGTCTGTGTCATGGATGTCTCTTTTCCCGTGGCGTTCAGAAGAAGGCGGGCGTGTCGGCCTCGAGCAGCGGCCAGGCGGCATCCTTGTCGGAAATGCTGGTCACGGCCAGGGGCCAGGCGATGGCCAGGCGCGGATCGGAGTAGCGCAGACCCCATTCGGCCGCCGGGGTGTAGGGCGACGACACCAGGTAGCTGACCTCGACATCGTCGGTCAGGGTCTGGAACGAATGGGCGAAGCCCGGCGGCACGTAGAGCTCGCGATGGTTCGTCGCGGTGAGCTCGAACGCCTCGTGGCGCATGTAGCTCGGCGAGTCGGCGCGCAGGTCCACGATGATGTCGACGATGGCGCCCTGGGTGCAGCGCACCAGCTTGGCTTCGGAGGCGTCGCCGCGCTGGAAGTGCAGGCCGCGCAGGGTGCCCTTGTCGGCCGAGAACGAGGTGTTCTGCTGCACGTAGGTCGTGACCAGGCCGTGCGCCGCGAATTCCTTCTGGCACATGGTGCGCGCGAAGAAGCCGCGCGCATCGCCGCGTTTCTCCAGATCGATGATCCAGGCGTCTTTGAGGGTGGTGGGGGTGAAAAGCATGGGTCGCGTTCGAAGGATGCGGCGGAGGGCTCAGTGGGTGGCGGCGGTGGCCGGGGCGAAGGTGCGTTCCTGCTCGGCGTACAGCGCGTCGATGACGCGGCCCGGCGGGACCTCGATGTCGGCGAAGGTCAGCGCGGCGTCCTTGGCCACCGGACGCACGACCTTGCAGCCGACGGCCAGGCCGATGGGCAGCAGCGCTTCGTCGCGGATGGCCTCGATGTTCTCGGCCACGCCATAGACCTCGTAGCCACCCAGCTCGTCGATCAGGTCGCCGGGCACGAGGTCCTTCTTGGCGACGGCGATGACGCCGACTTCCGCTCCGGCGAGCGGCGTGAGCACGGCATCCTGGAACAGGACCGCGCGCGCCACCGAGGTCGGCACCTCGAAGTGGCAGAGGTGGTAGGGCGTGTAGAAGCAGTAGTACGGACCGGTGCCCAGCTTGTACAGGTTCAGGTAGTGCTGCTGGCGCGGATCGTCGTGCGTGGCCAGGACGAAGACGCCCGGGCCGGGACGCGCGCCCACCACGTAGTCGACGATGCCCGGGCCGCCCTTGTCCAGGTGCGCGGCGAAGGCGCTGACGGTCTCCTCCAGCGGCACCAGCGGCGCGCCGGGATTGCCGCCGGAGAAGTCCGGGCCGAGCATGCCGCGCCGTGCCACCTTCATGCCGGTGCCGTTGGCGACGATGGCCTGCTCGAACGAGATCTTGGTGCCATCGGCGAACGAGGCCACCATGGCGGGCTTCTGGCCCCACTTCTCGGCGAACGCGCGTTGCGTGGTCGGGTCGCGGTAGGGGTCGTGCAGGCCCTTGATGTTGCCGCACAGCACCGGCTTGCAGCCCAGGCCCTCGACGAAGCGGTACAGGTTCATCTGCACTCCGGGCTGGTCGCCGTCGGAGAACGTGTAGACCACGCCGCGCGCCTGCGCCTTCTGCTTGAGGATCGGGCCGACCGTGCCGTCGAGTTCGGCGTTCATCTGCACCACGTGCTTGCCCGACTCGATGGCGGCCAGCACGACCGTGGCGGCGT